>JGI24721J26819_10003663_pt1 | contig 16352 bp, 13 predicted proteins | sample YelNatPaOPGAMG01_FD_26819 | JGI IMG/M metagenome (IMG submission 26819) | reverse complement strand
CTGTTTAATCAAGTGGATTTCCTCTCTTAATTCCTCATCTGTCTCCAAGCTTTTCGCAATTTTTTCACAAGCATGAATTACTGTTGTGTGATCTTTACCCCCAAACCTTTCTCCTATTGAGGGAAAAGAACTTTTTAAAACTTCTCTCAATAAATACATTGCAACTTGTCTTGGTTTTACAATCTCTTTTCTTCTAGAATTTGAAACAAGTTCTTTTTCTGGAACATCGTAAAATTCAGCAACTACCTTGATAATTTCTTTTGGGGTGATTATTCTTACTTTCGAAGAAGTAAAATCTTTTAAAAGAACTTTAGCCAATTTTAAATCAACTTGTTTTCCCTGAAGTCTTTGATTGGCAATTATTACATTCAACGCCCCCTCTAATTTTCTAATATTTTTTTGAATATTTGAAGCTATATAATTTAAAACCTCTTCTAAAACCTCTACTTTTTTTTCTTGGCATTTTGCTTTCAAGATAGCCATTCTTGTTTCATAATCAGGGAAAGTAATATCTGCAATCATTCCCCCTTCAAATCTTGACCTTAATCTTTCAGTAAGCGTTGGAATTGCTTTTGGAGACCTATCAGAAGAAAGAACAATTTGTTTATTTTTTTCATAAAGGGAATTGAAAATATAAAAGAACTCTTCCTGGGTTTTTTCTTTTCCGGCTAAAAATTGGACATCATCAATAATTAGAACATCAATTTCTTGATAAGTAGCTTTTAAATTTTCTATTTGATGATTCCTAATAGCAGAAATTACTTCTGAAACAAATTTTTCTGTTTGGAGATATTTAACCTTTTTATCTCTAAAATTTTTTACAATTTCATTTCCAACTGCCTGAAGTAAGTGGGTCTTTCCAAGACCAACTCCCCCATAAATGAAAAGTGGATTGTAAATCTGGCCTGGATTTTTTGAAACAGCAACAGCAGCTGCATGAGCCAATTCATTACAAGGACCAACAACGAAATTTGAAAAGCTATAGCGGGGATTTAGATTCGTTTCTTTATCAACTTTGAATTCTGGAAATTCTAATTGATCTTCTATTTTTGTTAAAACTTCTTTAGCTGGNTTTATTTGGGGCTTTCCAATTTCAAACTCAACTTCCCTAATATTTTCGTTNAAACTTTGTAAAATTTTGTGAATTGTTTTGCGATATTTTTGTTCTAGCCACTCCTTGACAAATGAATTTGGAACAGAAATTAAAACCTTCCCATTTTCAACAGAAACAATTTGAGTATCTTTGAACCAAGTAGCAAAAGAAGCTGGAGAAAGGGTAAGTTGAATTTGGGCCAAAACTGCTTGCCAGAGATCTTTTTCTTTCATGATTCGATGTTTTATTATAACAATACTTTAAAAACGATGTAAAGAGGGTGGATTTTTGGGAAAGTTGTTGATATTTTGTGGACAAATTGTGAGTTTTTAAATTTGACTCAAAAGTTTAAAAAAGCTAAAATTAATAAAATGTCTATAACTTATCGGCCAAAAAGAAAAAAAAGGAAAAGAACACATGGATTTTTAAAGAGAAGTAGGACAAAGAGCGGAAGAAAGGTTTTGAAAAGGAGGAGAAAAAAGGGAAGATGGAGATTGACTGTTTAAAATGGCTCTTCCAAAAATTAATCGGCTAAAAGCAAAAAAAGATGTAAATTTAGTTTTAGCTAAAGGAAGGACTCAAAAAGGAAAGCTCTTGGTATTTAAGTTTTTAGAAACAAATTTAGATCGAAGTCGTTTTGCATTTATTGTTTCAAAAAAGATCTCAAAAAAAGCGGTTGTAAGAAATAAGATTAAAAGGAGAATAAGCGAGATAGTAAGAGAAAGAATGAAAAACCTTTCAAAAAGGGTNGATGGGGTTTTTATTGCATTGCCTGGCATAGAAAAAGAAAGTTTTCAAACGATAAAAGAAGAAATTGAAAAAATTTTTCAGAAAGCAAAATTATGATCAGTTTTCTTTTTTATCAATTATTTTATAGACCGATTCTCAATCTTTTAGTTTTGTTTATCCATTATTTGCCAGGGAAAGATTTTGGTTTGGCAGTTTTGTTTTTGACAATTGTTATTAGGCTTATTTTACTTCCTTTAAATATTAAAGCTCAAGAAGAACAAAAAAAAGTAGCCGATCTTCAGCCAAAAATGAAAGAAATTCAAGAGAAATACGGAAAAGACAAAGAAAAATTGAGCCAAGAAGCTTTAAAACTTTTTCAAGAAAAAAAAGTCAATCCATTTTTTGGAATTTTCCTTACATTTATTCAGCTCCCAGTTTTGATTGCTCTTTTCTTTGTTTTGAAAAACATTAACAATTTAAATTTTAATGATCTTTATTCCTTTGTCCCAAAGATTGAAAAAATTAAACCGGTTTCTTTTGGTTTTTTAGATTTGAGTAAAAGTTTCCTAAGCGTTAAAGAAAATAAAACAACATATTATTGGCAAGCCCTTCCTCTTTTACTTTTTTCTTCTTTAGCTTTCTTTTTCCAAATGAGAGGTCAGCAAAAAAGAAATCCAAAGGATCCTTCAGAAAGATTTCAGAGAAATTTCTTTTATTTTATTTTTGGGACCACTCTAATTGTTTTAATTCAACTTCCTTTAGCAATTGCTTTATATTTATTAGTGAGTTCTATTTTTTCTTTGATTGAGCAAAGGTCAGTTTTTAAAATTCAAAAAAATGGATGAGAATTTTGAAAAAGTTAAAAAAGAAGTTAATCAGTTTTTTTCTCTTCTTGGAGTTGATGGAGAGATTGAGGTTTTGCCACCAAAAGATTCAACTTACTTTGTCAATGTTAAAACAAAAGACCCCCAAAACCTAATTGGAGAAAGCGGAGAAACACTTTTTGAAATTCAGCATTTGTTAAAAGCAATCTTAAAAAGAAAGATTGGTGAAAGGTTCTATATTGATTTGGACATCAATGATTACAAAAAAAAGAAGATAAAATATCTCAAGGATTTGGCAAAAGAAATTGCTGATGAAGTCGCTTTAACAAAAAAAGAGAAAATTTTGCCCCCAATGCCAGCTTATGAAAGAAGAATAATTCATTTAGAATTAGCCCAAAGAACAGATGTCGTAACCCAAAGCATTGGACAAGAACCAGAAAGAAGAGTAGTAATTAAACCCTATCCTTAAATAATTATTCTGGTTTAAGCACTACCCCAGGGAGAATTGATACCAAATAAACACAAGGATATCTTTTTGCTCTTGTTTTATCTTCGCAAAAATAGGAAACATAATTATCTTCCAGGTTTCTATCAGATTTGTTGAAAACATCGCACCAAAAATAAGGTTTTAACAAAACATCGGTTGGTTTTTCAGGTTCAGTGGAACTGGCATAAACTATTACAATCCAACCTTCTCTTATTTCCTCTTCTGAAGGAGGTTCTATTTTAAAAGAATAACAACTATCTAAATCTACCACTTCCCATCTTTCCCCAAACTCCACTCCTCTCACCTGGATTGTTTTTGTTTGATTTGGGAGCTGGACTGAAAGATTTATTGTAGTTACTGGATGAGTAGAACTTGCGAGATAGTCTCTCAATGTTACTTCTATTTCTTTAAGGCAGGGCTGGGTAGGGGTGGCAGAGGTAGTAGAGGTTGCAGAAAGACGAGGACAAACACTTGTTGCTTGTTGAAAGGAGGTGTCAAGATCTTCATGAAAATTTCTGAAAGTATAAAAGGTAATGGTAGTAGTAGCATTCGCTCTTGGATAGTAAGAATGAAGAGAGGCGGGATTTAGAAGGTGGTCAGCATAATTTAATCTAAAATCTGAAAACACATTTATGCTGAATTTTGGAATTTCATCACCGAAAGGAATTTCAAAAGCAGGTAAAGAGACTTGAATATTGGGGTCTGTAGATTGTATCCTTCTTGCTAATGTCAAATCTTCATAAGCTGAATTTGCTGAAGTATAGGCACTTTCTAGGTCAATTTTTGTATTAAGCAAAAAAGGAGGACCACAATACCCTTTAAAGTTTGGAAAACTATGCAAAATTGCACCATAGTTCCCGACAATATAAAGCCATTTTGGGTAACGAAATCCGGGAGGGATTTCAGCACTTGTATTAAATCGAATGCACTCTCTTTTAACTGCATCAACAAGGTTTGTGATTACTTTTTGAATTTTTGGGTCTAATCTTCCTTCCAACCAATCTTTTTTAATAAAATCTCTGATAAGAATGTAATTTTCAAAAGTTAAAAAAACATTCCTGTTGTGATCTTCTGAAAGATAAGGGTCACGAACTCTTATTTCTTGATTGCAAAGCCAAACTCCTTCTTCAACTTCTACAAAATTCATTTGAAGTTGGGCTAATTGAATTTGGGTTAAATTTGTGTGAAAAAATTTCAAAAGCGCAAAAGAAGCAGCAAAAATTAAAACCCCAACGAGAGCCCCAAAAATTCTTTCCCTTGCCTCAATTTGTCTTCCAACATTTCCAGCTGAAGCAATGTATAATGCAGCACCTAACACTAAAGTAAAAAATCCCAAAACAGCAATCACTATTCCAGAAACCCTATAAATATAATCTATGTATCTTGGCAAAAATTCTTCAGGTGTCAAAAATGAAGGTAAACCAATTGGTCCAAATCTGGGATAAGTAATTTCTAAAGGAAAGGTGGCAGAAAATACCTCAAAAGGAAAAATTAAAAACCCAATTATAAAAATATATTTTTTCATTGTGAAGCTTTTATTATTACAGCTGGCCATGCCCAAAAAGCACCTAAGCAAGGGAATTTATTACCACCTTCTTCACAAAACTCTCTTGCATATGTAGCTGAAAGATCCCTTTCACTTTTATCAGTAACAAAAATCTCAGATACACGTCCAACAAGTGGTTGTTTTGCAGCTACAAAAATCCAATCTTTTTCTCTAGGAAATTTTACTGAAAGGCAAGGAGTACAAATCCCAGGAGGTATACCCCTTCTAAGAACTTCAAAACCTGCAAGTGTTAACTTTCCTTCGCCGTTTGCTGTAAGATCTTGAAGTCTTCCCACTGGAAGTTCAAATTTGTAATCAAGTTCAGTTGGAGAAGATGTTTGGCTTCTTTCCTCAAATCCTCCAAAATCTTGAGTTCTAAAAAGATAAAAAGTGAGAGCTTCTCTAAGATTCGGGTCATCGAAAGTGGGAATTTCTAAGCAAAATTTAACTTCTGCCTCTCCCCCGGAACTATGTGTTCCTGCTTCGAGCCAGCATTTAAAAACTAAATCATAAAAAACAGTTATTGAAGAAATACTACCACCTAGTTGATTTTTTACCCAATCAGTAATCTCTCGATATGCAAAAAGTGGGGGATTGTAATTTTGAATTCTTACCGTATCCTCCCCAAGCCAATTTCCCCCATACTCTGCTATGAGAAATATTATCCCTTTTCCTTTAAAATCTGGTTTTTCATGTAAAATTATTCCATAGGGGCCATTGATATAAAGGTGGGGTTTTCTAGTAAATTCAAGGGGCGAGGAAGTAAGCTCTTGTATAATTTCTTGTTTTTCTTCAGGAGTTAATCCTGGAACATTTAAGAGTTTATTTATTTCGTCATTGGTAAGTTGAATTTGCCCTCCGGTAATTTCAAGTGGGAGATTTTGGGAGGTTGTAATTCGTTCACAAAAAGTTTCGACAAAAATGGTTAATTGAGCTTTAGTTCTTTTAGTAAAAAGAAATCTCGAATTTGGATTGACATATTTTCGATAGAGTTCATTCAAAATATATTCTTGAAAAAGATCTAAATTCTGAGGACCCATTGGAGCTCTTTCTGAGCAAAAATAAATCCCTTCTGGAATTTTAACTTCAACTTCTGGTAATTCTGCAGGAGAAATTATAGTATATTCTGGTCTGAGAGCCCTCAAGAGCCCATAGGAAATTAAAATTAAAAGCAAACCTAAAAGCGAAGCCATAATCTGGTTTTTAGCTTCAGCAAGCAAAGCAACGTTCCCCCTTGCAGACAAATATTTCACTCCTCCTAAAATTAAAAACAAAAGGGCCAAAATTATTCCAATTGCCGTTGCCCAATTATAAATGTAGTTTATATATTGGGCAAGTAATTCATTCAAAGGATAATGGGGCAATGCATAGGTGAAAGGAACTATGCTTGGTCTAAATCCTTGCGCTTCAGGATAAAATACTTCCAGTGGAATTTGAGTAGGCTCTAAGGTTCTTACAAGCTCTTCTAAATTAATTCTTTCTATCCTTCTTAAAAAATTTATGAAAAGCCTTCTTGATTGAAGAGGAAGAGGATTTAACACAACAAAATCAGGGCTTAAAAGAGCCAAAATATTATAAGAAATTACTAACAAAATAAGACCCAAAAATGCACTGAATATTTGATTTTTAGCATCAGCTTTTATTTGAGGATTATCTAAAGAATAAAGGTAGCGAAGCCCAGCAAATATTAAAACTAAAAGCGAAAAGATTATTCCAGAAAAAATAGCAAAATTAAAAATATATCTTACATTGCGAATAAGATGTTGGGCTTCGTAAGGAGTGGGCAAGGTTGGAGATTCAACTCCAGGAATGCTTGGATACTCAATTTCTAATCCGGTTTGGGCAAAAACCAAAAGAGGAACAAAAATGAGGAAAAGAAGTTTGAATTGAAATGGAAATTTCATAACTGGAATGCTCTAATTACTATTAGTTTCCCCATAAGGTCTGAAATTGTTGTGTTAATATCATTGGTTAAAGAGTTTACTTGATCCATTGGACAAAGTTCTTTATCTTGAGGTTCACAATTTTTAGCTTCACATTTTGGTGGGTCTCCACTACTTAGCTCACAACTTCCGTTACACTCTGTAGCCGGATCTTTGCATTCTCGTCCAATAGGTGCTAAATCTAAAACTTGTTGCTTTAATTTTTCCAAGAGAGGTTTCAGTTCTTCAATTAATTTTTTTAGAGTGTCCAATTTAGTTTGTAATAGTCCGGCCTCAATAGCGTTTTTAGGTTGGATACTTAAAATCTCCAGCTTTAAATTTTCCTTTGCATCTTCTAAAAGTCTTCCATAAAACAAAATTTCTTCTATTTTTAATTTAAAAGCAATTTCTGCAGCCCTAATTTTATCTCTGTCTGGACAGGGATTTCCAGTGCATTTTAAGGGGGAACAAGACTTTCCATCATAATTACATAAAGATCTGGCATTTCCGCAGGTACAATTTTTTAATAAATCTTTAAAATTCCCCATTAGATTGTTTAAACCTAGTTGGAGAGCTAAAATCATATTCTCAGCTGTTTTATGAATATGTTCAAGAGGATCTCTCATTCCGCCAGCTTCAGGAGAAGTTGGAAAAACAACTCCCACATTAACAGTTGGAAAAGTTACTTCTCTTAAAAAAAGATTTTCTGGTTTTACAGTTCTTAAAATTATAATTACAAAAGCCAAAATTAAAATTCCAAAAAGAGCAGCCCAGATTCTTTCTTTCGCTCGCTTTTTTACCTCCGGGTCTCCAGCTGAAGTTACATATTGTAACCCAGAAAAGACCAAAGAAATAAAGGCTAAAATTGCAACGAATCCAAGGGCAAAGTAAAAAACATAAAGAGTATATAAATAAGGAGAAGCTCTCGCAGGTTGAATTCCGCTTATTCTGGGATAACTTATTTCTAACCCTTGAGCTAAACAAAGAAGGGGAAAGAAAGCTAAAATTATAAATAAAATTTTTGTTTTCATTTTGTTTTACTTAATCTGCAACAGAAAAAGTTAAAGTTATAACAATCCCCTTCAATATGAATTCCTAAAAAGTCCAAAATTGCTACAAGCCAAGGAAGATATTGTTGGAGCCAGTGAGGACTAAAATATCGACATCTATAAGTTTCTAAAATTGGAAAGGATGTTGTACACTCTGTACTAGTTGCGCATTTACAATCCTCATTAATATTTGTTATGAGTTTGTTTTCTGGATTTAAAAGTCCGAGGCTTGATTGACAACTTGTTAATGACCAACCAGCCTCAACATCTTTAGCTTGGGCAAAACAATAATGCATCCTGGCTGCCATTAACTCAAAAGCCACTACTTCTTTAGCTTCAGGATAATCTTGATAAATTTTCTTTATTTCATCTTGAGTTAAGGGAGTTTCCCTTCTTCTTACTCTTTTTTCTATTTCTTCCCATTGCTCTATCCATTTTTCGATTTTTTTAATTAAATTTTGATTAGTTGATATGAAATTATTAATAGCTTCATACTTTGCCCAAATTATAGCTTTTTTTGCAAGAGCATCCATCATAGGGCACCCAGTTCCTCTACAATAGCGCAGGCAAGGACAATTTGCATCTGCGCTTCCACATTCACCGATGCGATCACATAAGTCAGAACCACATTGGAAATATGCCCTATGGAGATTGTCCAACTCTTCTGTCATTTCTTTTGCTAAAGCAGTAATTAGTAAAATATTATCTCTTAACTGAGTTACTGGTTCAAGAATTTTTTCCATTGTTTCTCCAAAAGGAATTGAGAGGGGACAAGCTAACGCAAATTCATGTTGAGGAGCAGCTTCCTTTAAAGCTTCTCCTAAATATTTCTTTTCTAGCTCAAGCAATTCTTTTTCTTCTTGTTTTTTTTCTAAAGCATCCTTAAGCCGTTCGTATTCTTTTTGAAGTTCTTTCACATCTTTTTGGGTCGGTAAATGCGAAGCAATTCCTGCTTTGGGGCAGTAAAAATCAGCAAAACTCCATTTTCTTAAATTTTTAATTTCTTCCAAAAAGGGCACTCTTGATACAACCCAGCTTATCTCTTTAAATTTCAGTTGCACAATATCTTTTATTACAGAAAGATATTCCCGGTTAAAGACAAGATAATCAGGGCATTGTTGTATTCCTTTTGTTATTACATAATAAAATTTAGCTATAGGCTCCATCATAGATATTATTTTCCCTTCTAATTTTTCTTTAATTTCCATTACTTTGAGAATGTCTTCCATATTTTCTTGAATAGCTCGAGCTATATCATCTCTTACATTTTTACAAGGATCCCCAACACATTTTTCAACCCAACAATCGGTTTTCTCACAATATTTTATTGTGCTAGTTCCTACAGTTTTTTCTTGTGTAGTACATATTGTTCCTCCTCCCGTAGGTTCAGTATTTCCACTACAACTACATTGACTCATAAGATTCACTATTTTATCAGCATCTTCGTTAATTTTTTTAAGGGCTGGCACAAGCTCTTCCTCAAAAATTTTTTGAATTTCTTTTATTAGTTCCACATCTAATAAAAAAGATTTATTATCTTCTCCACCTTTTATATAAGTTTCAACTGGAATTTCAGCAAATGGTAAATACATTCCTTCTTTCTCTGGTATATGCTTTGGAGCCTCAACTATGGGTAATGGTTCTACGGGTGCCAATTCCCGAAGTTCTACTCGAATATTTGAGAGAATAACCCAGCCAGCTAAAAGGATCAAAATTCCAAGAAAACTTTTAAAAATTTGATCTTTAGCTTTTTGAAGCTGTTTTTCGTTTCCTGCTGAAGTGAGATATAAAAAACCACCCCAAACTAAACTCAAAAAAGCTAAAATTACCCCTACCCTTATAGCATTATCTATAAAGTTTCTTAGTTTTTGGGCTAATTCAAAAGCAGAAGCTGCAAAAACAATACCAAAGAAAAAAGAAAAAAACAGGAAAGAAAATATTAATATTTTAATTAGAGAAGTATTCTTATTATCCATGTTGGCACAATCGTGCTTAAAAACGGAATTCTTTCAAACAAAAAAGGTAAAAGATTGCTTAATACAGAAACACGCAGCAAAGGGGCACTAAATATTGCAAAAATGAAATCTAATATTGCTTTCGGGATTGCGACTGCAGCTTCCCATTTGAAAGGGTAAACAAAATGAAAGGCATCTAATACCCAATCTAACACTTCTAAAAATGCAGCTAAAAACAGGCAAACCATACCCCCTGGAGAGGTGAGAACCTCTTTTGAAACTTTTTGAAAAAAACGACTTTGTTTTTTTGCTTCTGGCATTTTAGGTTTGTTTTAATCTTCTAATTTTTGCAATTTCTTCTGGCGAAGTTGTAATTAACTGATCTTCCAAATAAGAAGCAATTGATTTTATTAAAACATGTTTTTTTCCAGCAAAGAAAATTCCTTCTCCGATTTCAGCTTCCAAAAGCCGATATTTTTCCTCCTCAGTTAAATTAAAAGCTTTTTGCACAAGATCAATTGAAGCAGGAGATTGTTTTAGCAAAACCTGAATTGCAGAATTCGTAATAATAGGTTGCCCATAGGTCGATTTCATAAAATCAATTACATCTTGAGTAATAGTTGTTACTCCCAACCAATACTTTCTTGCCCTTTTACAAATCCCATATAAAAATGAAGCCCCATCTTCAGATTGCATTATCCACCAAGCTTCATCAATCACCAAGATCCTTTTTTTGAAAGAAGCCCTAATAGTATTCCAAACATAGCGCATCAAAATATACATTGCCAAAGGTCTTAACTCATCCTCCATATCTCTAATTCCAAAAACAACAAAAGGCTTTTTCATCTCAACATTAGTTGGTTGATTAAACATTTGAGCAAAAGAACCCCGAGTATATCTTCTAACCCTTCTCACCAAACTTTCAGCCCCCTCCATTCTTGATAAAATTTCCTCAAAATCCTCCATCAAAGGAATTCTTTCTTTCCAAAGATGAGGAGGTGTTTCTGGAGTAATATCCTTTGCAGCATAAGTTTCAGTCAAAGCTCTATCAATGATTGCATCTTCTTCTGGCGTTAGTCCCCCAAGCATCATTCTCATAAAACCAACCAAATTGATAATACTCGTTCTTAAAACATTTGCAGGTTCTTCATCAGGAGCAGGTTGAGGAAGATCAAAAGGATTAATATGATGAGGAGAAGTAAGAGAAAGAGAAATAAAAGAACCTCCAACTGCATCAGCTAAAGTTTTATATTCATTTTCAGGATCAATTACAATTACTTCCACGCCTGACATTAAATATCTTAGAATTTCTGTTTTTACAAAATAACTTTTTCCTCCACCAGCTTTTCCGAAGACAACCTCATTTGCATTTTCTAAAGAAAATCTATCAAACAAAACTAAAGAGTTATTATGAAGGTTAATTCCATAGAGAATTCCTTCGTTCGAGCTTAAATCAAAGGAGACAAAAGGAAAAGTTGAAGAAAGGGGTAGGGTATTTAAAGTTGTGTGGATTAAAAGTTTATCTGAGCCATAAGGGGTGGTTGAAATAAAACCTTCTGCTTGTTGATAAAGAGCNGGTTTAATGTAAATTAGTTTTGATTCTAATATTGATCTTAGATCTGTTTCAATATCTCTTAACTCNTTTTCACTATTGGCATAAATTGTAATATAAAGCCCGAGTCTAAACATTCTTTCTTGAGCAGAAATTAATCTATCTCTCATTTCTTCCAAATCTCTGTAAGCCATTTCTAATTGAGGATCTCTAACTAAACCCTTTTCNTCTCTTTCATTAATTTCAGCAATTATTTCAGTAAGCCTTTTTCTGAGTTGTTTTAGTACATCTCCTGTATCTAANGGGTGAATATGCAACGCAACATCAAAGGGGATATTGAAATTTATTAAAGGAGAAAGCCAGGCTGCACTTAAATGGGATGGGTAAGAAAAAATGAAATAAGTTCTAGCTAATTTTTTACCCAAAGAAATATAAGTTGGATTAACAACAATTGAAGCTGGAGCAATAATATCTTTTAGCTCAATTGGTGGAGCGCTAATAATTTTTCCAATTTCTCTTTTCTCTCTTTTAAAAAGTGAAAAAGGCATATTAAGTTAAAAATTCTGGTGGAACTTCTGGGAAATAACCTTTTTCTGCTTCCTCTGGATGATGCCAGCTCCAATAGAGCTCAACCAATTCTGGAGTTCCAAGTAAGGCAACTTCCAAGCCACATCTTCTTAAACCCAAAGCAACAAACTCAACTCTTTGTAAAAGCTGGATTTTTGCCCTTTCTAATTTTTCCTTCCTTAACTCTTCTCCCTTTTTTACTCCTGGAATTTCAAATGGATAAAAAGGGACAATTACAAAGAAGTTTTTTGTAAATATTTGTCCCTGCTCAACCAAATTCCCGACAAATTTTCGATACTCAGACATTAATCTTTTTAATAATTCATTTGATTGAGCCTTTTCCATCGCCTCCAATCTTTCTAAATATCCAGTTAAATTCAATCTTCTTGATTGGACAACAATTTGAATTGGAAAATCCAAGGAGTTTAGAAAATTTTGGAATTGAACAATAGTTGCTTCTTGTTCTTCGATTGATTTNAAAGCAAAGTTCAAAGAAGAAACCATTAAAACCGCATGCATNCTTTTGTCTTTTAAATACACAATTCCTCTTTCAATTNTTTCAACTTCTAAAAAAGATTGGGTTGAAGCTTTTGGCATATTATTTTGTTTGAGTTTCNACTTTAATTTTAGCTCTTCTTAAATGAGAAGCTTCTGGAATTTGAAACGGAGATTCTTCTGGTTTTTGGGGTACATATTTTTTTATTTCAAAAGTTAAGACAGGTCTTTCTGGTTTTTGCCACAGGTATCTTTGGGGTCTTGTAGAATGTTTGAAAAAGTTTAACAAAACAGTAGAAAGGGGTCTTCCTTCAACTCTTACAAACGCAAAGGCNATTCCACCTCCAATAAGAAAAATAGAAGAAAGAAAAAAGAGAGGAAAGTTCGTTTTCCCAATAGCTAAATAAATTAAAAAAGCCATTCCAGAAGGGATAATTATAAAAAGTCCTTGGCGGACAGTTAAAGGTCCGATTAGTTTTGTCTCATATTCAATAAATTTTGGAACCTTAAACAACATAAATTTTATTCAATCGGCTCTCTATAAATATCTTCTTTTGGCTTTTCTTTAGGTTTTTCAGCAAAAGGCATACCAAAAGAAGGAGTAGCACCTTCCCCATAGAGCTGTTCTAAAGATGGTTTGACAGGAAAGAAAATATAACGATAGATTTCTTTTTCAAGTATTCTTGCAGTTTCTATATTTATTTTAACTTCTTGAATCAAAGCATCACGAAATTCCTTTGGTGATAAAAGCCCTAAGAAAACAAAAGTGATTAATTCTGAAATTTTTTCAGCAATCTCATCTTTAATTTCATGTCTTTCATAAATTTTTTGCAAAGTTTCTGCGGTTTCAGCAGAAAAAATTGCTCTTTTTAGTTCTTCTGGAAGAGTTTTATATAAGTCCCAAAGATCTTTTTGTGTATATTTTGGCATATTTGACAAAAATTTTATTTTATGATAGACTTTAGATAAAGGAGGTGAAAAATGAGTGAAGCTGAAAAAAAGGCGAAGTTGATGATTCAAAAGTTAGATCAGTTACGGGGAAAAATTCCTCCTGAGCTTTTCAAAAGTCTTCGAAAAGAACTTCAAAAACTGGAAAAAGAAGCAAGGGAAGCTGATGCAAACTTGGCTGTTAGAAACTTGCAAAAAGAAATCGAAAGGCTCAGACAATCTCTTAGTTCTGTTTCTCAAACACCAAAAATAACAATTCTTTCTCCTCAAGCAGGAATAAAGGTGAAGCATGGCGAAAAACTTGAAATCAAATGGGAAACAGCTGGCTTTCTTGGCGAAAAACTCAAGATAATTCTTTTCAAGCACGGCCATTATTATCGGGAGATCGTAACCGTTCAAACTGATGCAGGAAGTTATGCTTGGACCATTTCGCAAAATCTTTCTCCAGATGGCGATTATCAAATTACTCTTTGGGATCCCGCAACTAACGCCGTATCTTTCTCTGAGTTCTTTTCAATAATTGAATAACCTCTGGGTGCCCTAAAAAGGGCACCTTTTTTAAAGGACTATTAAATCTGTATCAATCCCCTTCCTCCACCTCTGGTGAAATATGCATACAATCTTCGATTATTTGCTCTAAGGTAATCTCTGGGTGCTTGGTGATATCGCTCTCCTAAGTTTCGCAAAACATTTTGAATTGTCTCAGCACCTACTACGCCAAATCTATTAATAAATTCACTAACTTTTTCTGGATTGTCACTTCTAATCAAAGCTTCAACAAAATGTTCATCTCTAGCTATTGCATCTTCTTGAATATTTCTAAAGTCATCAGCTCTCATCCTTCCTACAATATAGCCATATTGATGGACCTGAGGAGGTATATCAGGAGGTATTGGACCTGGAATAATAGGACCCCAATGTTCTCTGGCTTGTTGAGGATATAACCCTATAATTTCTCTTTCTCTTCCCAATCTCATTGCCACATCGTATAAAGCAGTAATTTCTTGTTGTTGAAGAGCATTTTGAGCAAGATTCATTGCATCTCTGAGATTTCCTTGCTGGATAATTGCTCTTAATATTCCCAATCTTCTATTTAAATCGCTCGTTGCCCTAAAAAGAGCTACCTGTTCTTGAACCGTTAATCCAGTTGCCTCTTTTAATCCTGCCTCTTCTGCTTCTCTTGCTTTTTCTGTTGGTTCAAAACCAATTGCCCGACCAAGAGCTCTTCTAAGAGCCCATACAGGAGCAGCTGCTCCTCGAATAACCATACCTCTTACTCCTGGAATTTGAGTACCAGGAGGAGGTAAAGTAGCTTCTCTTATTGCCATTTCTTCCATTGTTCGTCTCCATCTTTCAACCCTCTCTTTTCCAAAAATTGGTTCTAAGAATCTTCCAAATGCAAATGGTGGTACCCTCCTCTCAGCTCTTTCCCAAAGACCTTTTGGAGTTAGTTTTCGCGTCTTCAATTTTCCGGTTGCCCAACCTGTAGCTCTTCGAGCCAAACCTAAAGCCATACCTCCTCCCCAACCTGTAGCCTGTATTCCCCACATAACTCCCAATTGTAAAAGGCCTAAGGTGAAAAAATGAGGAATAATTCTTGCTACTTCATCCCACTGATTAAAGGTATTTGCAAAATGTTGAATAAGGGTGTGTCCTCCTGGCATAGGCGTATGTTCAATTATCTCCCCAGCTCTTGCTGCCAAATAAAGAAAGAAACCACAAATTGGACCAACTAAGCACCAACTGATGAAATCTTTCCACCATCTTTCCCAATATTTTCTGGTTTCAGGCAAGATTAGACAGATAAAAGCGACCGGAGACAAAATAACGCCAATCCAAATTGCAGCATATCGGAAAAGGAAGGTTAAAAGATAAGCGATTAAAAGAGTAGCTGTATATACTTGAATTGAAATTACAATTAAGCACGAAGCAATTCTTTTTGGCCAGGCCAAAGGATTAACAACATCTTTTAAAAATTCTACAAACTGTTGCCCAACAGTATGTAAGGTGGTAGTGAAAACCCCCACACCAGCTATTTTATCTGTAAAATAATACATAAAAATATTAGAAGCATCAACAATTAAACCACAAATAACCCTAGAAAAATAAACTAACATGCCAATAATTATTAGCCTCCCCAAAAGTTTTCCTGTATCATGACCTTCAAGTCTTAAAATTGTAGCAAATGCAATCCAAATCAAAGCTAATACTAATCCAATGCTGATGAATCCTCCAGTAATTTCAAGGCCTGCATCAACCAGGGGATTTCTAGTATAAGTCCACCCCCCCATTAATCCGGGAGATAAAGCTTTAGTTATTGCATCGCTTAAAAGACTATTTATCCATCCTAAAACAACGAGTGCAAGACGGAGAAAAAAGATAAATATCACACCAGCTTCATACTTTTTAAAAACAGCGCCCAAAAGATAAGTTAACCATTCAAATTGGGCATGACTTGATAAGGGAAAAAACAATAAGAAAATTACTAAAAGAATTAACCAAATAGCTCTTTTGTTAATTTTATCCATAAATGGAGAGAAAGATTTTCAGCTCTTGAGTTAGAATTTATTCCAATTTTTGAAAAGACCTTTTCTAATTCAATTTTATTTCTTCTCAAAGACACAGTCAAATTGTTAATAAGTTTTTTTCTCGGATGGAAAAAACCGGCTTTTAAAACTTTGAAAAAAATTTCAGGATTGATTATTTTTTGGTAGCCATTTTTTAAAGGTTCAATTTTTAAAATTGCACCATCAACTTTTGGTCTTGGCCAAAAATAATCTTTTTTTACATAATCTAAAATTTTGGCATTTGCATAAAACTGGACAAAAAGAGCTAAAAAATTTGTTTTTGGGGCTTTGGCACAAATTCTTTGAGCAACCTCTTTTTGAACTAAAAAGATCATTAGACTTGGCTTTTCTTTTATTTTAAGGAATTTTTGGATTACAGGTTTTGAAATATGATAAGGAAGATTACCAACAACCTTGTATCCTTTTTGAAGATTAAACCTTGAGAGATCAATTTTTAAAACATCTTCATTTAAAATCTCCACATTTTTAAAATCCTTTAAAAATTCCTTTGCCAAATTTACCATTCTTTTATCTTTTTCAATTGCCAAAACCTTTTTTGCCTTTTTTGCCAACTCCTTTGTTAAATTCCCAAAACCAGCCCCAATTTCTAAAATAAAA
>JGI24721J26819_10003660_pt1 | contig 16360 bp, 22 predicted proteins | sample YelNatPaOPGAMG01_FD_26819 | JGI IMG/M metagenome (IMG submission 26819) | reverse complement strand
GGGAGTACCGTGCTATGCCAGTCCTACAGCGTCTAAAACAAGAATTCTCTTTTATTAGGGGAAACTATGCGGTGCTTGTTGTAAGCTGGATTCTCTTAGATTTTGCTTCAGAAATTCCAGCCGCTTACTATGCCCTTTACGTTCTCGGGTTAGGCGCCACTGAAACTATACTGGGAACCATAGGACTCTTCCAATTTTTGGCTTTAGCTTCTATGCAGTTTCCTGGNGGATACATAGCCGACNAGTTTGGAAGGAAATGGATTATATGCTCAATGACCTTCGGTGTCGCGTTAAGCTACCTTCTCTACGCATTGGCTCCCTCATGGCATTTCATTCTTATCGGCGCGGTTTTAATGGCGATTTTTAACTCCACCTACCAGCCGGCTTTAATGGCAATGATTGCCGACTCCTTGCCACCTGAAAAAAGAGGAATGGGCTTCGGAATAGTAACCCTAATTGCCAGTGCTTCCACAACTCCAGGACCCGTTGTTGCGGCTTTGCTTTACAGCCATTTTGGTTTGATGAATGGGATGCGTATAGGCTACGGCATAGTGGTTGCACTATTTTTAGCTGCTGCATTTTTGCGAGTTTTTCGGTTAAAGGAAACCATTAAGACGACTGAGAAGCCCCGCATAAGCGACCTTTGGAAAAACTATCCAGCTGCGGTGAGGCAAAGTTTANGAGTTTGGAAAAGAGTTTCTAAGTCTCTGTTTTATTTGGTATGGTCGCTTATAATTGTGCAGTTCGGCTTTTCCGCGGTGTCGCTGCTCTTGCCAGTGTACGCCGTAAATGATAGGCAAATAGACAAGGCGATTTGGGCACTCCTTACAGCTGCGNCACCAGTAACCACAATAATTTTTTCCATACCTATTGGAAAATTTGTCGACAAAATAAACAGAAAAATTCCCATGCTGTTAGCTTATTCCTTTTTCGGTTTAGCCATATGGTTTTTTGTGCAGGGAAGCCTTCCGCTCATTTTTGCCTCCTTAGTGCTTGTGGGCGCTGCGCAGGTTATGATGAACACAAGCTTCAGCGCGTTGCTCGCCGATTTAACACCGAAAATGGAGAGGGGAAAAGTGAACGCCTTCATGAATTTTGTAAGTTTTATGTTTATGGCTTTGGGCAATTTCATTGGAGGTTTCTTTTACGAGCATATATCCCACCAACTGCCATTTTACATTACNATCGCCTCAATAATCCCATCCTTTACTATAACGCTCATGCTGGTGGAGGAGCCGGAAAAAAGAGAGGAATAACGACTAAATGGTGGGGCTGCCCGGATTTGAACCGGGGTCCCGAGCGCCCGAGGCCTTAAAATCGGTTATTTCGCTGAATTGGCTTAGAATTAGAGACGATTTCTTAAAATGGCTTGAAAGCAATAATTATTCCAGGGAATATGCTAAAAGAATTGTCAGTGAACTTGATAAGCGTGTCTCTGTTATTTCAACCCCGATGGATGTTGTGAATCTTTTTAGGGGTTTAACTTGTGGACAGCAGCACAACCTTGACCGGGCTGTGAGGGCTTTCTTCAATTTTCATCAGGAGGTTTTAGGTGTTGACGAGGGGTTTCTTAATGCTTTACGTAGGGCTATTCCAAGGGAGGTTGAAGGTGTGGATTTGACGATTCCAAGCGAGGATGAGGTGGTGTCTTCGCTTAGGAGGCTGCGTAGGGCTCCGCTGAAGTATCAGGGATTTTACAGCCTTCTTTTGGATTCTGGCTTAAGAATTACTGAGGCGGCTCGGCTTATTAACAACTTCCAGAAACCGGAGAAGGTTAATGGTTTTTACCGTTGTAAACTTGGATATTTCAGGGGGTCAAAGTGCGCGTATTTTGCATATTTCACCATCCACACTTTCAACCTCATCAGAAAAATCAATTGTGGGTTTAGGGGAGACAGCGCGTCGCATTATTTTGCTAAACGAGGCTACGTAAAATGTAAACACCTTCGGAAATTCGCGTTTGACAAGATGATTGAGCTGGGTATCCCGGAAAGCGTAGCCGACTTTATTCAAGGAAGGGTTCCACAGCGGATAGGAGCCAAACACTACATGGCCTTAGCAAGGCAAGCAGATCAGAAATATGGGAGATATGCAGAATACCTAACAGAATTGAGGCGTAAGGCTGGATTAATAGCCTAAAACTCCCCCCTTTTCCATATAAGGTAAACTTTTGTCTGCAATAGGAAACTGCATACTTTAATTAGGTGTGCAAGCCTTTCAAGGCTGGTTTTCATTACCTCTTTGGCATAGGCCTCTTTCCTTCCGAATGGTATGTGACAGAAAAAGTATTTCATAAAGCGTGCATGAGGATACTTAATGAAGGCTTCTCTTATCTTGCCTATGCTTTCAGCATCTAAAGTTTGCAGTTTAGTTAACACGTATTTTTCACTTCCGAGAAGGTGGATGTTGAATCCGAGTTGAGTTAAGGTTTCAGCTATTTTTAGGGCTTCCTTTGGCGGCGGCTGCTCAGCTATTTTCCGCATTCCAGCCTTTTCTGCGAACGGATTATATTTTGCCATGACAGCAGGCATTTCGACGTATGGCGTGCCAGCCAATGGCAAGGTTTCCTTGACAAGTTTAACGCCTAATCCTATCGTTCGGTATTTTGGATGCACAACTACACGGCTTATAACGCTGAGCTTCTCGTTCAGCTCTTTCATGCTCATTTTTGGCAGGACAAACCTTCTGCCGAAGCATGTTGGCGGTGGATGGGCGTAGATGACGACCCCGCATAATTCGTCTCCTCGGACGAGACGGAATATTTTCCGGGTTCCAGCCACTTTATGGCTTCTGTAATGGAAATGGGCAAGTTTACGCCAATCTTCAATTGTGCCCTCTTCAACCCGCATTTCCTTGACGAGGCTGCATTGTTTGGCTGGCACGTTTGGGTAATAGTTTACGGTTATCTCCTTGCCAAACCTTTTGTGGATGTGGACGCTTGGGTTTAAATCTTCAAACAGGTCTGTGTGCGTGGTTGCCGCTAAAACTGCTTTGCCCTGCTGGCGCGCGAGTTTTTGAAGGTTGTAAGCCACGATTTTAGCTGTGTCCCTGTCAAGGGTTGCTGCAAACTCGTCTAAAATCCAGAATTGAGCCCCGCTTTCAATCATTTTGGCGATTTTATAGCGGTATTTCTGTCCATCGCTTAACTGGTCGTAAGTGCGCAGGAAAAGGAAAGCATCATTTAGGCCCACGCGGCTTAAAAGCTCAAGGGCCTCTTCAAGGCTTTTGCCTACGGTTTCCACGAGGGGCTTGTCGCGGACAATTTGCCTTTCAACATCAGCTATGTTTATGCACGTTTTCCCCATTTCCTCGCGGATGTCCTTCTCCAAAGCCTTTAGCAGGACACTTTTACCAGAACCGCTATCGCCCGTTATGTAAACGATGTCCGTCGGCCCAATATTAAGCTCGACGTTGTCGTAAATGACGAATTTCTCCCATTTATCCAAGCCAAGCCCGAAGGCTTCAGCCACGCCTACGACGCGGTCCGTAGGCTCTGGGGCTGCGGTTTCATAAGCAATGTTAATTATGAACTTGCCCGTCTTGGCGTCGAACCGCTTCAGGCTTATCTTGTTAATCCGAAAGTGTTCCTGCATAGCTTACCCCCTAAACGGTTATAGTTGACTGGGTTATCGAGTCCCCGACACTATATATCGCGGCTGATGGTTGAGTTGGAGGAGTAAAAGTGACTCTGATGGCGACGGCGTCAACATAACACGTCGTTTTTACGGCAATAGCCAGAAACGGTGGACCCAGCTCCGCTTGGCGCTTTAGGGACAAGCCATACTTACTTTCGAGAAACTCAAGCTCGTGGTTGAAAAGGCTTTTCAGGAATATGTTTCCAGCTTCCTCCGTGACTATTTTGTAGGCAAAGCCCGAAACCGTTTTTAGGGCGGCGTATTCAATTGGAAACATCTCTATTGTCCAGCCAAACCACAGGTGTCCATGCCAGAACTGCTCTCCCGCAAGCAACCTATCGTGAAGCTCTTCAGCCGTGATTTTAATGGGGCCAGCAAAATTCGAGCCTTCCTTTTTGAAGACGACGAGGGGGTGCTTTTTGGTGAGCGTTACGTGGCTTTTCCAGCTCAATTCGATTTTTCCGCTCTTTAGCGGGATTAGCGGACTCCAGATTTCCACGACTTCCTCTTGAACCAGCGGCGTCTTCTCGATTTTAACGATTGGGCTAAACATCAATTTTTTCTCGCCGTGATAGATTAGAATCTTGTCGCCGACTTGTAACTCCCCGATGGACTTGACGGCTTTATTGTTAAAGTCGCCGACTATCGCGTATGTTTTCTCGTTGTCGGTTTCAACGTAGCATCCGCCACCGCCCAATGGTGCCGCATACATCAATATGCGGACGTCGGCGTTGTTCAGCTTCGTTAAGTCCCAGCTTGACTCCCCGGAAGTTATATCAATCCAATCCCACGTGAGGCTTGTCCGCTGCACCAACGTCCATGTAGAAGAACCGCTGGAGGATACGTATTTTAGCTGTGTGTAATGGTAGTAGTCCGTGGGGTTTGTTTCATAGTGTTTTGCGCCTATCTCCACTTTAGTTATGGTGCTTCCTTCTGGAATGTCGCTTGTTGAAAAATTCCATCCGCCATACTTCTGTTCGGCGCCGTTTGTGTTTGAATCAGTAGTGTTGGCGTCCTCTACATAGGCGTTTGTCGGGTTAGTCCATCCACTCACAATCGTTGTCGTTGTTGTCGGAAATTTAGTCACCACTTGGCTCATTAAGCCTGCACCGCCCCAACGCCATAATCAACGGTTCCAGCCGCGTCCAAGTATAGCACGAGTGAGTCGCCAGCATTAGACTCCCAAGGCCTGACAAAACTTTTCATTACACCCGTTTTAGCCGCCAATTTGCCCTTGAAAATGTTTTTTCCGCTTGTCCCAAAATACAGCCTAACGTTAACATCCGCCGACCCGCTGTTCCAAAGGTAGAAGTCGTAAACGCGGATAACTTTGCCGGAAACGGCGCTGATTATTGTTGTGCTTCCAGCTGCTGACGGCGAATACGTCCCAGTGAATTGATGGCTGTCCTGAAGTTTTTCTTCGGGCGTGAACTTGACGGGGTGCGGGTTCAAGAGGTTGTCAATGTTCCATGTTCCGCTTTTAATNGCGTTAACGTTGCCTATTGTGTTTGTGCCCTCTGGNAAAGCGTCAACAATGCTTGCTCTAACCTTGTCGGAGCCGACGCTTGCCAAGGCGTTTTTGAGGGCTGATAAAGTGGATTCNGAGGCCCTTGTGCTTAAAGCCACGTCAAGGTTGGGCGGGTTTGGGAGGCTTTCAAGCAGAACCTTAAGCCTGTTTGAGGCGTCNAAAGTCAGCTTATCCGTCTGCGTTTTTATGGCGCTTAACGTGGTTTCGCTTGCCCTTGTAGATAAGGCTACATCAAGGTTTGAGGGGTTCGGCAAAACTGAAAGCCAATCACCCTTTGTGACGGGGAAGCTTAAAACGTCCGTTTGCACATGCCTATCTGCGTCAACCAAAGCCCTCGTCGGCGTGTCGCTCGCGTTTGAAAAGCCCTTTTCGGCGAGCGTCACGTTTACGGAGGGCATCGTTAAAACATCAACTTGAACGTGGCGGTCGGCGTCCACAAGGGCTTTTCTCGGGGTTCCTTCAGCATCCGCGAAGCTTTCAGCAGCTGTAATGGTAACTTGCCCTTCCATCAAGGCGACTTTCAAGTTTCCCTGCTCTGTTAGGCTGGCTGGAAGCTGGTCAGTGACGATTTTGACTGTTTCGCCCGGCTTTGTTTTAACGGGCTGAGTTGTCACTATTTCTGCGGACATTTTAGGCCTCCCTCAATTGGACTATGAAAGTGCGGATGTTCTGGGCGCCGGCGCTTCCCTCAAGCTCCAATTCAATGCCCAGCACGTACACGGACGTGTTTATGGAGAAGCGGTTGCCCAAATCAGCTGAAAAGGTGATGGCTTCCCCAGATGAGGCTTTACTTTGCAGGTATGGGACTGCGCTGTTGCTCCAGCTTACGTCCGTCTCCACGCAAGTCAGCCGCCACTTCCGAACCATCCCGTAGGCTATCAGCTTGCGTTTATATTGCTGGTTTTCCCAAGCATCCCATTCAACTGTGATGGGAGCGTCTTCCTCCTCGATTCTTATGACGTTCAGGGACTTTTCGCCAAGCAACACGGATGGCATATTTTCAGCTTCCCTCCAAATCGACGCCAATTAAGTCTTGGATGGAGAAGGACTGTTTCACTTCGGTTTGTTGTTCGCGAATTTTGTTGACGTAGGCTTTTACGGCGTCTTTGAAGTCGTTAAGCGTCGGCGTCCTGCCCAAAAGGCTTTGAACTTGCCTCAACACTTCCTTTATTTCGCTGAAGGCTATCGATATGGTTTTAATTGAGCCGTCTGGGAAATCAACTTCAAATATGAGGGTTAACTCATCCATCACGGTTTGGATTTGCTTGAGCTTTATCAACGTATGTCCACCCCGACGGCGGTTACGCAGCCGCCATAACCGCTAACAGTCATAACGCACCCAGTAACCCCGACGATTTCAAAAGTATAGCTGGCTGTCACGATACCCGTCCCGCTTGCCGTGTAATAGGAGGAAGTAGAGGCTGAGCCCAAAAGAACCCGTCTTCCGATTTTGAGGGTTTTCGTCGGGTCTGACAGGAACGGCTCCAGCAGCACGTATATTGTGCTGCCTTGCGGAAACTCGAGGGTTATAGGCTCATATTCCGACGTTGGGATAATCCAAGGGCAGATTATCGCCGATATGCGTAAAACCACTGTTCTCGTTGCCCCCGTGCCATAGTTGTGGGCGGAGACCGATATGGTCGGCGACGTGCCAGCGTCCACAACCCCGATGTAGTAGCCGTAGCTTCCAGCACCGTAACTCTGGTTGGACGAGTCCCCGTCTGCATAGTCGTTAAGCCTGTCATAGAAAGACACTTGAGACCCGGCAATGTATAATCGCCAATTCACGGTTCCGCTTACGCTTACCCCTCCAGAATTCAGCACAGTGTTGAGGCGGAGTCCGCTGGTTGAGAAGTATCCAAAAATCAGCACTACGTATTTTTTGATTTTGCCCGCCGGCGTCCTACGAGCCGGAAGGCTGCTGGCCAAGGTTTCGTTGTTGATGACATATACCGAGGTGTTATCGCTGACGGCCACCGATACATATTTGGTATAGTTGTATCTGTCGGCGAAGTCGAAGGTTGCTGCATAAACATAGTCCCACTTTATGGACGGGGATGTTGTGCCTTTATACCACATTGAAAGCTGGTAGCTTATAGTGTGGCTGCCGGCCCCGAGAACGATAAAGCATTCCCTCGGCTGTTGGACGGGAGTGCCTGCCGCGGCCTTGCCGCCCGTCGAAATGACGGGGTTGCCGTCCACAAGTATTCTGCCGGCGCCTTTAGCGTCGCATATCACGAACAGCCCGTAGATATAGACGACACACTCTTCTGAAAGGCTTATATTTTTTGACGCCACAGTTGTCCAATCCGCTACGTTTGATATTGAATAGTCCGTGTCGTCTTGGAACAGTATCGCTTCCTTCGCCATTTTCCTAACATGGTCAACCAGCAACATTTTAAACCACCGTCCTCAAGCTTCCAGCCCTTACACGTTTAGTCGGGGCTGCGGAAGATGAAGCCTCAATAATTACGGTTTTCAAGCGTTCAAAGGCAAGGTTGACAGCCATCTCGGCTGTCCGCCTGTCCGCAGACCCTTCAACGTTTACGAGGGGCGCGTTAATGTTGACTGAAACGGGCGCGCCAGCCGCTGCTGGAATGGGCGGAGCCGTGTAACCTCCAGCAGCAACTCCGACGCCTACCCCCGCGCCCTTCACCCCCCTCAAGGACTCGGACAACTTTCCAACGTTTTCAGAGGCCGACAACACTTGACGGTTAACATTCTCCAGTGTTTCGCCGAACTTCTCCGCCATCGGGGTCGCGTGTTTGAAGCATAACTTTCCAAGCTGTTTTCCAAGCCAATCGACGCCGTCGCCAACCCACTTTACGAAGCCGCCGACAGCGTCTAAAATGGGCTTGAAAACCGCGTTAAAGAAGTCCGCGAGGGGTTTTAGGATGTGGTCCCAAATCCATTTGAGGCCGTTTGCGAAGGCTTCCCAAACGAGCTGTAAGCCTTTAACTGCCTCTGCCACTATTTGAAGCGAAAATTTGAAGGCTCCCGCGANAAAGTCGCCGATGGGCTTTAGNATGTTGTTCCAAATCCAGTTTAAGCCGTCGCCNAGAGGCTTGAAGCAATGTTNCCAGAGCCAGTTAATCGCCATGCCGAGCGCTTTAGCGTTCATCACAAAGACGGCGACGAAGAAGGCGGCNAAAGGCTTCAGTATGTTGTTCCAGAGCCAGTTTAAACCGTCGGCTAAAGGTTTGAAGCAATGTTGCCAGAGCCAGTTGATCACCATCCCTGCAAGTTTAATGTTTGCGACGAAAGTGAAGGCTATGAAGGCAGCCAAAGGCTCGATGATGTTTTTCCAGAGCCATTTTAAGGCTCCGGCAATTGCGTCGATGGCGGGTTTGAGGAAGTTGTATAACGCGTTGCCTATGGCGTTTACCGCGTCTCTGAAGGGTTTGCAAGTGTTATAGGCTGTAATCAGCGCTCCGATTAAGAGCCCAATAACCATCACGACAGCCATAAGCGGGTTTGCGGCGAGAAAAGCGGTTACCTTGTTAACCATGTCAATGGCTGCGTGGAAGCTTTGGAAGGCTTTAACTCCGCTGTCAACCATCGTGATTATTGTTGGAACAACGGAAAGCGCAAACTGCATCATAGTCTGGTTTGCGTTGTTCTGGGCAATTTCAGCCCTTTCAACCGCCAGCTGATACCTTTCCTGAGCGAGAGCCAAGTCTTTAGCTGCTGCTTGTGCTTGCGCGCTATCGGCACCATACTTTTCAACTGCGGCATTGTAGCGTCTTTGGGCGTCTTCAACAGCGTCCAAAGCCTTTTGAACGTTATAGTTTGCCCTTTCAACGGCGTAGTTTGCTTTTTCAATCCTGTCCAAGCCCATGTAGAGGCTGAAGCCCGCTGTTGCAACTCCGCTTAAACCCGTAGCCAAGTTGCGGGCTGAAGCCGTCGCCCTTTCCTGGGCTGCTACAACCCTCTCGTTTGCCTCTTCAACTCGGCTCATAGCCTCTGCTGTCTCATCGCCCAATTGTCGAACAGCAGCCAAGGCTTCGTCAACCTTGGCCGTTACGCGGAACTCAAGCTCTTGACTCATTATCGCCTTCCCCTGCGCCTGTAAAACCAGTTAAGCCAAGAAACGAGGAACACGTATTGGAAAAGGCTTAAGCCGCCGATATATTCAAGCGAGTAGCCGTATTCGTGGGCTATTATGCCTATGAGCTGGGCGTCAACGTTTGCGCTAATCCAGTCTTCAACGTCTTGCCAGCTAAAAAACCCATTTCCTTGCTGAGGGCAGTCATAAGTTTTGCTGCAACATCCAACGGTAAGGCTTTAACGTCTTCGAAGGTTAAGTCCTTGTCTGCTTTGTGCAGCATTAGATATAATGACATTAGGCCTCGCTCTTCAGGCGTCTTGCATTTGCCAAGCTCAACAATGTCCGCCAATGTTAAGACGCCGTATTCGACGATACCGAGCCCTTCAACCTCAACCCGACGAATTTCTCTGCTGCTCTGTATTAAGGCTTTGACGTCGAATTTGCCGGCTTTTTCAGCCTTTTCCTGCTCGTATCGTTCCAGTTTTTTGGCGTATTCTTCCACTTTCCCGCTCAAATATGGTTCACCTCCCGTTTCCCATAACCTTGCGTTCTGAAACCTTTTTTCTAACGCGTTCAAGTTTGCTTTTTCCGCTCATTTTGAGAGCCTCCCGTAAACGTGGTTTTAATGCTAAAAACGGAGGGTTTACCGGGTTCCAATCCCGGGGAAACTTTGACAAGCTTTAAGCGTTTTGCAGAAACCGTTTGGTAAACAATTTTTAAGCCCTTACAGTCCCTGATAATCATTTGCTGAAGCTTCTCGATTTCCCTTAATGGGCCGACGGCTATCAAGCCGAAATTGAGGATTACGTCTTTGTTTTTGTCCAAATTTTCCATAAAATTTTCCCTTCCACAAAGATTTTTGAATGGGCTAAAAAGGGGAATCTTACGTCTGCGTCTCAAGCGTTATACTGTCGCCTTCGCCCTCAAGGCTTTCGGCTATGACACCGTCCTGCTCTATGCTCTGCTCCCAACTGTTAAGCACGACGTTTTTGAGGGTTACCAGAGGCTTGCCTGAACCCCACCCGTCCGGGGCTGTTATAATGTCGAATTTGTCGCCGGCCAAGATTTTTTGGGCGTATTTGTCGTTTGCGTAGAGCAGCTCAATGCTAACCTTGAAGCTCTTGTTTCCGCTGGCGAGAAATGCAGGCCTGTCTGGGTTTGTCACGTTTATGCAGTATTCCTTGATAATGTCTCCATCTATGCTCACGCTGACGCTTTTGGCATAACCGCAGAGCAGCCTTTCAGTAATGTTTGAGAAGCTCGCTGTCCCAGCGGTTGACCCGCTTGTGGCTCTTATGCCGAACTGGAAACTGTAGGCGCCGTCTGGGGCGGTGTATTCATCCGTCCTTGTGCCCGTCGTGTTTGGTGTAAGGCTAACGGTGTTTCTGCTTATCTCCGAGCCTGCGCTGTTAAGCCATCTGAAAACCGCGTAAAGGGCGGTTATGTTCGAGTTGCTTGAGTATGTGTATGTTACTCGAGCTGTTTCTCCAGCGTCTATGCGTTCCGCAGATGTGAAAGCCTCGGTCGTGCTGTTCGCCGGCGGGCTGACGCTCAAGTTGGATGGGTAAACTGCACGGTAAAGCTTCGCGTTTCTACCGAGAAGGGGCATCCGGTTTCACCGTCCAAAAGTTTATGGCTGTCACTGTGTGCCCCAAGCTATGCTTGTCCCTTCACCCTCAATGCTTTCCATTATGACGCCGTCTTGCTCGATGCTCATTTCCCACGAAGTGAAGACAACGTTGCTCAAAGTTATTTTTGGTTTGCCGGTGCCCGTGCCCTCGGGGCGGACCTCTATCGTCACGGCAGTCCCGTTGAGGAGGTCGGTTGCCTGCGAGCTGTCCACGTAGGCCCTCTCGATACTGACCTTGAAGCTCTTATTTCCGCTTGCCAGATATGCTGGCCTGTCCGGGTTTGTCGCGTTTATGTAATATTCCTTGATGAGGTCAGCGTCTATGCTGACATTTACGCTTGTGCAGTATCCAATTTCGGTTCCTCCCTTCAAAATGACGGCGCTTCTACCTAACAAAGGCATTCGTTTTCACCTCGCTTGCGGGCTACCCGCTTGTGGCAGCCCTTTACAAGCTCTCCCAAGCCTTGCTTATCGCTTCTTGCATGGCGAAAGTTAGAAGGGGTAAATTTTCTTGAATTGCACGCGTCAAGAAATATCTTGGAGCAATGTAGCGTGTTCCATACTCTTGGAACATGGCGTAATAAACGTAAGCGCCCACATTAAGCACCAAATCCCTTGTAACTGTGCTGTAAATGCTTGCCCTCAAGGCTCCAGTGCGGACAGGCGCGTAGGCCCTCGCACGCACAACAATTTGCCTTCCAATCTCGCCCAAAACATCGGCGAACTTATCCCTCAAATCCTCGCTCATCCGTTTGAGGGCTTCGGCGAAGGCTTCAACGTCTGAAGGGTCAATTCTAATTTTAACAGTCACGCTAAACACACCATTTTAACTTGAAGGCTTAAACGCGTCAAATCTGGGCTTTCAACCTTGTTGAACTCGCGTGTAACATCGGCATATCCAAACCCGCTTGGCGTGGACGCCTTCAATATGCGGTAAACCTCGTTTCGCATGTTTTCCCTCGCATCAACAGCGTTATTAACTGACGTTACAACCTTAACGAGTATGTCAACCATAACGTTTTGTTCAGCCAGCAAAACGCCTTTAGCCAACACTCGAACGTTTGCGGCAGTCATAGGCGCATAACAAGCCACAACATAGTTTTTCTTTATTTTGGCGAAGTCAACGGCTTCAACTTTGCTTTTAGCCCAATATATGTCGTCTTTTGCGGGTGAGGTTAAGCTCCAATTGTCATATAAATGCTGATTCAAAACTGTTGCAGCATCCGCCATCAGCTACTACACGGCTCCACCTCATAATATTCCGCGAGCTTCTCAATATCCACGGGCGGGTCAAAAATTGTTATTCGCCCGTTAAGCTTCAACTTCACATAGTTTTTGAATGTCATGGACTAATCAGGCCCCCGCGGTATTTCGGAACCTCTTCGGTAGCAGTAGCTTCTGCAGTTTTGAGAGGTGTTGTCAAGTTAGCTATTTGGCGGATGAAGTCTTCTTGGAATCCTTTAATGGTTCGCTCGATGGCTTCCGCGTAGGGGCCAGCTCTTGCAACACGCAGGTCGCCGAGGAAATAGTCGAAAGCTCCAATCATGGCTCCGCCGCTTGAAACGACAAGAATGCGCAGACAAGCCAAGTCTATAACGGCCATTTTTGCTATTGGATATTTTGGGTCGTCTGTGGTCAGGTCCCTTCCGAGAAGGGCGTTTATGTAAGTGTTGGCGAAGTCCAAATGCGCTTGGAAGCTCGCTTCGGTTATTGTCAGGCCGTAAACCGTGTAAACATGGTTTGCGCTGTCGTAAGTGGCGTTTAAAGCGTTTTGAATGTCCGTTAAGGTTGCATATTGCACAGTCATTTTAATCCCTCAAATTTTAAGAGTTTTAAAAATCAGAAAAATGGGGAAATTGGCGGGGCTTTCAGCTTTTAGCCGTGTCGATGAGCTTCTGAAGCCAGACGGTTACGGCTGTTGGGCCGACAAGGGCAGTGTAAACGTCGAAGGTCATGCCGGCCAAGTCAAGGCCCAAAGCGCTGAAAGAGGCGATAGCGGCAGTCCTCAGGAACTTTTTCCAGTTGAAGGGTTTGTCTTGCGACGCGTAGCCGAGGAAGGCGTATATTAGCCCCGCAGCTATTCCCAAGCCGACGAACAACGGATTCAAACTTTTCACCTCGCTTTTGTTCCGCCAGCCACGCTTGTTGGCTGGCTCTGGAACAGAAAAATGGGGAACTGGAAAAGAGGGGAAATGTTAGGCTGTTTAGCTTGTTGACAAGCCTGTCACTTTAACGATTGCTTCACCGTAAGTGACTACAGGCGCATACCTTGTTGAAAGCACCACTTCGACGGCGTCAAACTCCTTCTTGATCTCCACGTCGGTTGTCAGCGGCCTCTTTATTTCGCTGGTGCAAGGGTTAACCAGCCATACTTAAACCCTTAACACCATTTACGAAAAAGCCCAACGGGGCGTAGGCCGCCGACACGTTTTGTCCAGTGCTGAGGATGTAGGCTTTTCCAGCGTCCACAACTGGGCTTACGTAAACGTTCATGCCATAAATTGTGCCGACAGCGCCGGTCTGTATGACTTCCTCGCCGTAATAGGCGTATAGCGAGAACTGTGGCAGGTAATAGACGTCTCTCGCGTTTATCGGGTTCAGCAATATCGTGTCTGGTATCAAACCGTAGCTTTCGATTGCGGCTTTAGCCTTCAAAATGTCTTTTGTTCCAAGCCCGCCTGAAATCGTGAACTCTGAGCCTGTGGCTGAAAGGCTTGTTCCCGTTGCGGTGATAGTGGTGCCAGCGGCTTGGTCAATAACTGTCAAGCAGTCCCTATCAATTGTGTAGGCCATTCGTCTTGCAAGCCTTCTCAGCTGGTCTTCGATGACTGGAATGTATAGGTCTTCGATGGCTTCTCTGGTTATCCTTTCCCTCAAAGCCTTCTTGTAAGGCGTTACAGTGATGTATGTGTATGGCGTATAATCCATCGGAATCTCTGAGCCTTCAGCCACCTCGGTTATGGCTGCAGCCCTCGAGCCGCTTTGCTTAACGAAAGTTGCTGTTTTGCCCGCTACAAGCGGAAACTCTGGGAACAGCTTCTTAACAACCAAGGCGGGCATTGTCAACTCGATAATCTTTCTGTGAAGGGCCGGATAGGCTATTGCGCCAGTGTCAACCCAAGTGAACGCGTCACGGAACATAGCCATAGGCTTTCACCCCTTCTAATACACGTGCGGGTTAACAGCCACCAGTATGACGTCGCCGGCTGCCGATGCAGCTTCAAGCGCGATGCCTAAAGCCCTGTTTCCAGCAGTAGAAACCGCGACAGCCCTCGCCGAAGAGTCTGAACCAACAACAGCTCCAGCAGATATGGCTCCGCCGGCTGTCACGTAAACTATTGGGCAGCCCATGATGACGGGAACCTTTGAGCCTGAAGAGGCGCTTGAAACAGCAACGCCTATCACGGCGTCTGTGGCAGCGGCTGCTGGGCTGACGGTCATGTTACCAGTCACCTTGACGAGCTGGCCCTTCGTTATGGCGGCGCCTGCTGTGAAGGTGACTATGTCACCGGGCAGGCTGAATATGTTTCCGGCGACACGAGCTTCAAACGACATAAGCCTTCACCCCGTTTAATGGAAGCCAACAAGTTTTCTGTGGGCCTTCAGCAAGTCTTTGAACCACTCGTAGTTTCCAAGAACATCTTGTTGGACAACATCAACTGCTACAATGCCTTTCCCAGCGGAGCCCTTCTTTTTGGCCTCGCTGACAGGTGTTGGCGCTTTAGCCTCCGCGGCTTCCTCTGCCTCTTCGGCTTCTGCCGCTTCTTCAGCCTCTTCGCCCTTTTTGGCCTCAATCTCGCTCAAACGCTTGGAAAGCTCGCTCAGCTTCTTGCTGAGGGTTGCCTTCTTGACGCGTTTGGCGAGCTCGGCCTCAAGGGCGCGGACTTTGGCCTCCAAAGCCTCTAATGCTTCCTCGCTTGTTTCACCCTTGATTTGCTGCATGAGCTTTTCAAGCTGCTTCATGAAGTCTTCGTATTCCACTTGTTTAGGCGACTGTTCTCCGGGTGCAACGTTCACTGTTGCCTGTGCCACTTGCGGTGAAGCCTCCTGTTCCGCGTTTACGGACATGGGCTTCACCTCTTCCGCTTTATGGACAGTTTTGTTTTCAGGTTCTTGCAGCCCAGCGGGCTTAGAACCCACATTATCATCCGGTGAAACGGATGACTGTGAAATGGAAACAGACGCCGTATTCTGCGGAAATGTTATTGAAACTTGATTTGATGTGTTTGCAGAAATTTGCGAGGTTTCCAAGACGCCGGATTTAGTTAACGTTTCAATTATGGCTCCCCATTGGGCTTCGTTCATGGCTGCGTAGAAGCCTAAAGGCTGGAAGCTTGTGTTCTCGTAGGCCGGAGATGCGATAATGCTTAATTCGCGGACTTTGGGTTTGCGGACAACTTCCCATGAGCCCGGGCAGAGGTGGACAAGCCTGCCCTCTTTACGTGTTGGACGCTTGCATTTTGCGCATTCAACCTCGTCGCTGTCCACTTGGATGCTGACATGGTTCACATAGCCTCTGATAATCTTGTCAATGAGCCTCTCGTCTCCAACCTCGGCTCTGAACAGAACCTTGTCTTCGTCGCGCCAAGCATCCACAACTTTGCCGACAATCATTAGCGCGCTTTCTGCATGGTCAACGCGGAGCTGGGCACCCTTCAAAGTTTCAACGATGTAGTCAAGGTCTTCGCGGGGAACCTGCCACTTGTTCTTGTTAACGCTTGCGTCAATGGCGACGCCCTCGATTACCACAAGCTGCTCTTTTATGGGGAACTGGGCTTCCTTCTGGTCGGCGCTCTGAACTGCTTTAAAAGGCACATAATAACGCAGCTGCATGCTCTTTCACCTCAAATTAAACCTAAAATTTTCAGACGGCGGAGCTTGCGCCGTTTCTTCTGGTTTCTGCCCATGTTTTCACTCCACAACCGCTGGAAACATTAAGCCTTGAAACTTCCGCGTTAGGTATGTTTCACGCCAAGCGGCAAACGCCTGCCAGTCTTCAAGCATGCTTTTCTTTTCCTCTTGCGGGGTGTAGCCCTCACATTTAATGCCAAGTCTGTTGACCTCGCAAGGTTGATGTGGAATCTTCAGCTCCTTGTAGTGGCGGAGAAGATGCGCGTGGGCTTTTTCGACGGCCTCTTTTTTAGGCATGTTTACGGGCTTGATGTGTGTTACACGGGCCATGGCGTTTTTTAGGTGTGGCAGGTCGATGCTTCCGTCAGGCTTATGGTGTGGCAGGTGGCGCAGAGTCCTCGGAACAGTTTTGCCTTCCTCGTCTTTTTCGCCGCCGGGCTCGATTAGGGCGAAGGCTTCGTCTGGAAGGTCGTTGATGTATTTGGTTGTCCATTTTGCAGCTTCAAACTCATTCTTTTTACACCTCTCGATAATTTGATACCCGTGAAGTCAGTCAATGCGGGAAATGTTGAGGTAAGCCTGCAAGAACCGTTTGCGAAGCTCGTTCCAAGCCTTAAAATCCAGCAAAAACTGAATTTCACTTTTTAAATGTTTCTCAAGCCATTCTC
>JGI24721J26819_10003655_pt1 | contig 16371 bp, 12 predicted proteins | sample YelNatPaOPGAMG01_FD_26819 | JGI IMG/M metagenome (IMG submission 26819) | reverse complement strand
TAGTTGGCTTTGTCATCTTCGTTCATTGCTGCATACACCATCCCGATATTTAAAAATTTTCCGGCATTGTATGAATCAGAAGAGGTTTTTAAAGCTTGTTGCAAATAGGCAAGGGCTTCTTTATATCGTTTTAATTTATAGAATTGATACCCAACTAATCTTTCTGTGGTTGATTCTATAATGGTGTCATGCGCTTTCAAAGCAAATTTCAATGCTTCTTGAAAATACACTAAAGCACTATCATTTTTATTAATATGAGTAAAACATTTCCCTATATTTAATAGTGAAATAGCGCAATTCCGATTGTCTGCAAGGAGTTTAAAATTAAACAAAACTTTTTTNTTTACCACCAAAGCGCTATCAAACTGGTTTTGATCGTAATAAAACTGTGCTTTATCACTTAAAATCATGCCTAATAAATAATGATTGACAGGCTGTGTGGCAGTAGCTTCATGTTCTGCCTGCATCAACCAATTAACAGCTTCATTTTTATTGCCGCTAAAACGATAATATCGTGAAAGATAAAGATACGCCTGAGCCAATTTTTCGGGAACATGCGCTGAAGCATAGTAGGACAAAGCGACTCGAATTAAGGAGTCAGAGGAAGGAATAATCTGTAATTTGTTTTGCACTTTCGTGTATAGCAAGGCATATTCAGCATAATCTTTTCGTATCAGTTTTTCAGGACGCCGAATTCGATTCAAGAGATGCAAAGCGCTATCCGGATGCTGATCAAGCATCTGCTCGGCCTTTTGCAACAAGGCTGCATCTTTATCGGAAGTGTGATAACATCCGGCTAATAAAAGCACCATCATCAAACTGATCAAAGCAAGGAAAGCAGCCCGATTGTGCTTTTTTTTAATCCGACCATCAAAATGGATTCTGCTGTATTTCAACGGATAATCATCTGTTCTTTTCATCATTCTCATTCAAATCAACTTCTTCAGAAAGTATTCCAATCATCATTTATCGATCAATTTTGAACTCCTCTTCGATTCTATTTATTGATTCATACCTAAAAAGCGGTAACTTTGTCATCCGGAATCACAGGGAAACGATCCGCAACGATCATTCAGTTATCCAAGGCAAGGTCATACTCAATGAGCCGCTTTGTTCCATTAACCGTTTTTTTATGACGACAAAAATCATTGTTTCACCAACATATCCATCACTACACGCTTTCTTGAAAACCATTCCCACCATTTTCGCCGCACAAGGAGAAACCATCTATAAAGCCCGGAATGAAATTAAACTGATGAAAATCAACGGGCTCTTCATCGTGGTGAAAAGGTACAAAAAACCTCACTTTATCAATCAAATAGCGTATGGTTTTTTGAGAAAAAGCAAAGCACATCGCGCTTTTGAATATGCTCAACTGCTTATTAAACAAAACATTAACACACCATCGCCCATCGCTTACATTGAACAAAGAACTTTTGGTTTATTGACCGATAGTTATTTTATCTCTACTTTTTGCACTTATACACATTTAATGCGTGAGTTATGGGATTATTCCGCTCCGGACAAACATGAACTCATTCAATCATTTGCTGCCTTCACTGTACAATTACACTCAAAAAAAATCTATCCTGTCGATTATTCACCAGGTAACATCCTGTTCGAAAAGACCAATGATGGATTTCAATTTTCCCTCATCGACATCAATCGAATGCGATTTACCGAAGTTTCATCTCAAAAAGCAGCTTTTGGATTTCGACGGCTACGGGTTGACGAATCAACCTTGACGGAAATTGCTGAAACCTACGCCAAAATTCGTTCCATTGAGGGAAAAAAGTTTGTACAAAAAACGTTACACTACCATCGTCAATTTTGGAAAAAACCTCATTAAGGAGTGGGAATGTACTTTTTTGTTTCAACCTCTTTTTTGAGAATTTCGGATTGGTTGCCTGCTTCAATGGATTTTTGCCACATAGCGACCGCTTGTTCAGGGTCGCCGGACATGTACAGAATGTCACCGTAATGTTCTAAAATATCGGGATTTTTATTTCCTCCATTGTCCATGGCCTGTTGAGCATAAATCTTTGCCAATGAATAATTGCCTTCAACAAAAAAGATCCATGCATAGGTATCTAAGAAAGTGGCATTNTTGGGCTCCGCTTTAATGGTTTTAGCGCTCATGTTTTCAGCTTTCTGTAAATCCCGTTTTTCCAAAGCCAGATAATAAGCATAATTGTTTAACGTTCCGATGTTATTGGGTTGGTATTTAAGGGCCTGATCGTAAGCCCAAAAAGTGGAATCTTTCTCTCCAAGACGATAATAGGTATCGCCCATTTGAGAATAAACCTGTGATCGCAGGTTTAAGTTTTCATCCGGAATAAGCGGCAATGCCTTTCGACAATAAGAAAGCACCTGATGAAAATGATTCAATTGAAACAACGCCACCGATTTAAAAAAGTACAAATCAGGATCATGTGGAAAATAAGTCATGGCGACGGAACACAATGAATCAGCCTTGACAAATTGTGACTTTTGCAATTGCAAATCCAACATGCGCATCCATGTCACCTTGTCTTGCGGATTTAGATCAAGCATCGTTTTCAATTCGGACTCTGCCGCAATGGTGTCATTTTTCATCATGTCAAACAAATACTGATAATTATGAAGAGACGGTTCGTCAGGATACATCGTCAGAAGCTCCGGCAGGAAGTTTTTCACTCGTTGAACATCGGCCGGATTCGTCACCAAATCTTTTAATACGTCCAATTTTACATCTAAATCTACTTGTTTGTTCTTCATCATTTGATCCAACACGTGCATCATCTGTGTCGTATCGTTTTCAGATTTATAATATTTTGCTAAAGAATAAAGGGCATCGCCCTGATTCGGATTAATGGATAAAACATGCTGATATTCAGCAAGGGCATCTTTCTTCATGCCTTGTTCCAAATAAATATCGCCGCGAAGCACCTGATATTTTAATTCATACGGATAAGTACTAACCAGTCGATTAACCTCTTCAATCCCTTTTTTATTCTGATGCATCATGAAATAAAGGCGAGCCTTTTCCATCGTGATATCCTGACTCATTCCCTGAATTTTTTCCAGTTGATTCAATGCTTCAATGGCGGATGACAATCTGCCCGTTTGTGTATCAATGGAAATCAGCATCATGACGGCATCTTGGTTCATCGGATCATTTTTCAAAATGGCTTGATACACAGCAATCGCTTGATCAATCTTTTGATTGACCAAATATTGTTCTGCAAGGGCAGATTTATACCAATTGTTTTGAGGACTGTAAAGGCAGGCTTTTTCTAATGACGAAATGGCTTTACGAGAGTCTCTTGCCTGTATAAAACATTTTGAAAGCTCAAACTGCACTTCAGCATTTGTCGGTTCCAATTTCTCACACAGTTGCAATAAATCGTACGCAGCATCCCAATGACCTGCCAATCGTTCTCGTAATGCTTCATCAAAAAAATAATCAAATTGCACCTGCTTTGGCGTTATTTCTATCACCTTCACCGATGGTTTTTCTTTTGCCAAAAGTGTTCCAACAACACTCACAGCAAATAAAAACATCACGATTTTGCGAATTCCATTCATATTATTATGATTTGTTATGAACCATTTTATTTGAAAAATGATTATTAAAATTAAACGAACCAATCACAGCTACCGTCTTGATTCATGCCTGTCACAACTTACAAGCTTTTTCAACGATTTAGCTCCATCATGCGACAAGGTAGCAATGATTGTTTGAGCACAAATGTACGCATTTCAGGTCAAATTTACATCAACCAAAACCAAATTAGCGCTGAATTTCCGACCACACAAAAAACCCACAGTTAATCATTGTAAGAACAAAAATTAACTGTGGATCCTTTCTTTTTCAATGGTTACAATACAGAACCTTTACTTCATTCAGCGATTGGTTTATCTTTGCCAACGGGATCTTTTAACCATTTATCTAACCAAGAGAAAAATGTACGTTGCCACAAAATGGCATTCTGAGGCTTGGTCACAAAATGAGTTTCATCCGGGAAATAAAGATACAACGCCGGAATGCCCCTTAAAACGGCAGCATTGTAAGCCGCCATGCCTTGCGAATCGACAATGCGATAATCGAGTTGGCTGTGAACCACCATAATAGGCGTATTCCATTGATCAACAAAGAGATGAGGAGAATTCGCATAACTGCGCTGAGCCACTTTATTGTTTTTGTCCCAATACGGTCCGCCAAGATCCCAATTAGCAAACCACATCTCATCGGTTTCGAGGTATTGTTGTTCCATATTGAAGAATCCATCATGTGCAATGAACACCTTAAAGCGTTTGTTTTGGTTGTGGCCGGCTAACCAATAAACGGAAAATCCGCCATAACTGGCACCCACGGCACCCAAACGATCTTTATTTACGTAAGGCTCTTTAGCTACATCGTCAATAGCCGAAATATAATCTTTCATGTTTTGACCGCCATAATCACCACTAATCTCCTGATTCCATGCTTCTCCAAAACCGGGTAATCCTCTTCGATTAGGAGCCACTACAATATAGCCGTTAGCTGCCATGATTTGAAAATTCCAACGATAACTCCAAAATTGGCTGACCATATCTTGAGGGCCTCCTTGACAATACAATAATGCAGGATATTTTTTGGTTGGATCAAAATGAGGCGGATAAATGACCCACACCAACATTTGTTTATTATCGGTCGTTTTAACCCATCTCGACTCCACNTTCCCCATCTTTAATTGACTCATCAAAGGCTTGTTAATGTCTGACAGTTGCAATTCTTGTCCTGTTTGAGTATTGACGGCATAAATTTCAGTCGGAGCCGACATCGATTGTCGCGTGGCAATCAATTGATGATCGACAATATTCAGCGCAAGATAATCGTGAACACCGTTTGTAAGCCTTTTAATGCTATCGTTCGTAATATTCAGCGAATAGATATCCACTACCCCATGCCATGGACTGGTGAAATAGAGATGATGATTGTCCTGATCCCAACAAAAGGTATGAGCATCCTGATCAAAATTTTTAGAATAATCGGCTCGCGATTTATNAGCAAAAGAATAAATCATAATTCTCGATTTATCCGACTCATATCCATCATGTTCCATGCTCTCCCAAGCAATTTTTGAACCATCGGGCGAAAACACAGGATTCGTATCATAGCCAAGATTNCCTTCTGACAAATTATCGGTCGTCCGGCTGTCAATATGGTAGAGATAAATATCTGAATTTGTTGATAACGAATAGGCTTTCCCTACTTTTTTGCGGCATGTGTAAGCAATGCTTTTGCTGTCGGGCGACCAGACAATTTGTTCAATGCCGCCGAAAGGACGCATCGGCGATTCATATTGAGTGCCTTGCAACAAATCCACATCATTACTTAATTTCTTACCGTCAAAATCAGCGACAAACGGATGAGGATAACTGTCAACCCATTGATCCCAATGACGATACATTAAATCATCGTTAATTCGTCCCGTTGTTTTTTTCAATCCTTTATACAAGTTCTCAAACGGATTAATGCGTTTAACATCATGCACATAGAGAATCATTTTCCCGTTGGGTGAATAACGAAAACTTTCAATCCCGCCTTTGATATCTGAAATCTGAACACGATCCGAACCATCCAAATTCATTTCAAAAAGCTGATTGTCATCATTTTTATCAGGATAAAGGAATCCAATCTTTTTTCCGTTGGGATTAAACATCGGACAACTTTCACTTTTGGGTGTTTTGGTAAGCTGTTTTAGACCCGTTCCGTCTAAATTCATGCTGTACAACTCCGCATTCCCTTTGTTTTGGGGAATGCTATAGTAAGTAACCGTAAAAAGAATCTTTTTAATTCGGGTGACACGGTCACATCTGCAATCCTACCGAAAGCCCACAATGCCTCGGGTGTCATGATGCCATTTTTTACATTCATGGTTGGTTGTTCAATCAGTGGTTCGTTGTTTTTGGTCTGTTCGTTGCATGAAAAAGAAATCAATGCAATGAATGCTACCATAATAAAGGTTGTTTTTCTCATAGAATATTCCATTTTTTGTTTAAGGTTTTGAGACATATTTTGCCACATAGGGCTTGCACATAAACGCAATTTTGTTCGATCAATGATTGAATCATTGAACAAAAAAAGCACATTAAACCATTCATCGGGAAACGTCAACCATTCAGATCAATGCTGGCAGGTTGACTCTTCATCAAAATGAAAACAAAGACTAAAAGCAGCAATCGTTTCAAATAAACTTCCCGTCATAATTGACCTGTATATCCGCCACAAATTGACGAATTCGTTGTTCATTCTCTTTTTTACAAATCAACAATACATTGGAAGATTCAGCAACAATATAATCCGTTAATCCATCAATAACCACCAGTTTGTCCGGATCTAAAGCCACAATATTGTTTTTACTTTCATAAAACTGTGTTTTACATTGCAATGTAACATTCTGATTTTCATCTTTCGGCGCTAAATCGTACAAAGCACCCCACGTACCAAGGTCAGACCACCCAAACTCAGCAGTCAGAACATAAACATTCGCGGCTTTTTCTAAAATTCCGTAATCAATGGAAATATTGTGACATGACGGAAACACTTCATTGATGTACTCTTGCTCTTGAGGAGTGTTAAACACTTCGGGACGTTGAGCAAATTTTTGATATAAATCAGGTAACAATTCATTAAATGCATGATCAATCGCTTGCAAATTCCACAGGAAAATACCGGAATTCCAGAAAAATTCACCGCTTTGCAAAAAAACTTTGGCAAGATCCAAATTCGGCTTTTCGGTGAATGTGACCACTTTACGCAAATCTCCATCCCCATCNGAAATTTGAATGTAACCATAACCGGTTTCAGGCCGATTAGGCTTCATACCCAGTGTTAACAAATCATCGTGAGAATCAATGAAGTCTATCCCTTTCGTTAATGCTTTCTTAAATTCATCTTCTTTTAAAATCAAATGATCAGCGGGAGTAACGATAATATTGGCTTTATCAGTCATCGCCTTAATGCGATGCACAGCATAAGCAATGCAAGGCGCAGTGTTGCGTCGCGTTGGTTCCAGAAGGATCTGATGCTCATTCAACATAGGCAATTGCTCCAAAATCATCTCTTTATAAAGAATATTGGAAACAATTAAGATNTTTTCCACAGGAACAAGATTTGAAAAACGATCAAAAGTCATTTGCAACAAGGATCGTCCCGTTCCAAAAAAATCAAGAAATTGTTTTGGCCGATTATTTCTGCTAAAAGGCCAAAAACGGCTTCCAATGCCTCCTGCCATAATGACGCAATAGTTATTTTTCATAGGGTTACGTTGTTTTTACACTAAAAATTCATACATCTTGTCGAAATAATCTTTTGCTGACGCCTAAGTTATTGCATGACTCGGTTCATGAAAAGTAGTGCATTTTTAAATTAAAATTTATCAACCATCGAACAGACAATTCGTTACAAAATAATATTTGCTCAACAAAGATAGTGGTTTTTTCTATATTTACAAATATTGATATACTATAATTCAATAAAAAATTTATGTTAAAAAACATTGTGCAACTTTCTCATGGAAGAAAATGACGGTCGATTCATGGAAACAAAGAAACATTGAAACGCTTCCTTAAAAATTGATATTCACTCCTTTTCTGTTGAATCACAATCCATGTGATAACGTTTAAATAATCATCATTCCAACGAACATCATTTGCGTTAACAGTTGTCGGTTGGTTGAAAAGATTGATGAAAGGTTTTGGATATATAAAAAACTGTTCTACCATTTTTTATCCTTGTAATAGAAGCATCAAGACGAAACAATGTCATTCAACGCCTTTTTAACATTACCGTCAAAGACACCGCCATGATAGCAAATGACTTGCTGAATATCGTATTTCAAAAATTTCTTGACCGAATCAAGCGCCTGATCCATTTGCAAGGTATAAAAAGCATTGGGCTTGGATAATTTCCCGTTTTCAACCGTCAACGCATCACCAGCAATCAATACCTTCTCTTGTTCAAAATACAATGAAATATGCCCAGGCAAATGCCCCGGTGTGCTGATAATCAACACACCTCCAAAACAAGCTAATAATTCGTCTTCTTTGAATGTCTTATCAACATTTACTTTCTCAACGTTTCTCAACATTTCAAGATAACCCTCTGTGGCCTGCTTTTCGGATGGCGACAATGCATTCAGATGTTGCAACGCCTTTTCAATGCGGGGAGAAACTTTATGGCCGCTGATATATTCAGCTTCAATGGATGACGAAACAACTTGAACCGACGGATAAGCACGTTTCAACGCGGCTAACGATCCCACATGATCAATATCGTGATGCGTAATCACCACATGCGTCAAACGATCAAAAGGAACTCCTCTTTCCTCAGCCAATTGCTCCAACACAGGCAATTGACCCGGAAAGCCGGTGTCAATAAGCAACACATACTTGCCGTCAGAAACAATCACCGGATAAATAGTTTGAGCTCCCGCGGGAGTATCAAACGGAACGGGAAGAACAATAAATCTGGTCATCGTACACCTCCTTTTTTCAAGACTGCAATTAAGGTACTGATCTATGAATGAACATGAATGATTAAAAATAACAAATCACTTGTCAAAAAGATGAAGTACTAAAATCATGATTTTTCGCTACTAAAGATACAAGGGGCAAGCATCAATACAAAAAAACCTTATACACAGCAATAAGGACAACGTGACACATGAAGAAAATATTTTTCAGCTTCTTTCACTGCATCATCCACCTTCTCAAAATCACCGAGGTACACTAATTGATGGATGGACGGCAAATGATCACATCCTGATTGATGAACTTCATGCATGGAAAATTCATTTCGTTCCTTATCAACGTAATACAAAGCCATGAGAGAAACGCCATTTAAATTTCAACTTCTTAATCACAGAAAGAAAACACGGAACAAATCGCCTCAATCAAAAGCAAACACCGCTCATTCATCCTTGTTGACAACCTCAATTCAATCATTTCGTTCAATTTTCAAAGATACAACAAGAGTGGACAAATTGAATGGCAGCTACTCAAAATTCATCGCCGCGTTTTCATCGTTTACCGAATAAAACAAATATCGGCCATCTCTTCTCTTGCAACAAATCAACGTGACGTTGGTGGAATGCTGATTCTCCTTGACTCGATGTCATGAATAGAAAGTCTCGACAAAAATCATTTGAAACTTTACCAAACCAACCGTCAACGCAACATAGGAGAAAAAATATCCAATCACACAAAAGGACAAAAAAAAGCCTGCCGCATCACGACAGGCTCCTTGATCACCTTAATCCTTAAATTTTTACAACCAACGAACAAAATTAAAATCTTGTCGATGAGGTAAATCTTCATTCTTTGGAAACATGCGGAATCCATATTTGAATACGCCTGCTTTAGTGAGCCGATAATCCAATTGAAAAGTCAAACGAGTATTTTCTGTTTTGATTAAATCAAACTCAGCGACATCCAGAATATGATCTTCATTCTTTTGATCATCATGAAAAGTAACGACCAATTCAACACCGATACTTTTACAATCATCTGTCTTGACATCAATCACGGCTGTCATCAAATGCTTGCTATTGACGGTTGAATCGGAATAAAGCGACTCAGGAATAGTGAGTTCCAACAATTCAATTTGATCCCAGCCGGCAGCCATCTTTTCTTTCCAAGCCACCAATTCTTTGGCCTTTTTGAAATTATTTTCAATGACTTTTTGATGGCGGATACTCAGTTTGTAATAAAATTTGTTCAAATAATCATCCAACATTCGTTTGGTAGTAAATCGCGGCGCAATCTTGGCAATCGAATTTTTGATGTATTCGATCCATTCCGGAGAATATCCTTTGCTGTTTTTGGCAAAATAGAGCGGAATGATTTCGTTTTCCAGTAACGAATAAATAGTCGCTGCATCCAACTGATCCTGATAGGCTTCGTTATTATAGGTTTGCTTTTCGGTAAGAGCCCAACCGGCACCTTGAATGTAACCCTCAAGCCACCAGCCGTCGAGTACTGAAAAATTCAAAACACCATTCATCTCAGCTTTTTGGCCGGAAGTTCCGGATGCTTCCAAAGGTCGGGTTGGCGTATTCAGCCAAATATCAACGCCTGAAATAAGTCGTTTTGCCAATTGCATGTCATAATTTTCCAAAAAGATGATTTTCCCCTGAAACTCGGGCATGCGTGAAATCTGAATAATTTTCTTAATCAAATCTTGTCCTGCCAAATCCGCTGGATGAGCTTTCCCTGTGTAAATAAATTGAACAGGATAAAGCGGATTATTGACAATTCGTGACAACCGTTCCAAATCGGTAAATAACAGATGAGCTCTTTTGTAAGTGGCAAAGCGACGGCCAAAGCCAATCATCAATGCATTGGGATTGATTTTCTCCAACATGGAAACAATGAGAGCCGGATCGCCTTGATTCTTCAACCACGTTTCATTAATTTGATTTTTAATATAACTGATCAGCTTATTTTTCAATAACGTACGTGTTTTCCAAATTTCTTCGTCACTCACGCTGTAAATGCCCTCCCATACTTTCAAATTGGATTGATCTTTCCTGAAACTGGGCGAAAAAACTTTGTCATATAGATGTTGCCATTCAGAGGCAGTCCATGTGGACAAGTGAACTCCGTTTGTTACGTAACTGACATGCGTCTCTTCGGGGAGATATCCTTTCCATAAATTTTGGAACATCTCCTGCGACACTTTCCCATGCAACCAACTTACACCATTCACTTCCTGACAAGTACGACAAGCAAAATTGCTCATGCTGAATTTTTCGTTATGATCACCCGGGTTTTCTCTTCCAAGATCCATCAATTCATCCCAGCTAAGNCCTAACTTAGCAGGATAACTGCCCATGTATTTGCCAAAAAGATTTTCGTCAAAACTGTCATGTCCGGCGGGAACAGGCGTATGAACCGTGTACAATGAAGAAGATCGAACCACTTCCATGGCTTGATTNAAGGTCAATCCTTTTTCAGTCACCAAGTCAACCAACCGTTGTAAATTGATTAAAGCAGCATGACCTTCGTTGATGTGATAAACCTGTTTCTCAATGCCTAAACGCTTGAGTGTTAAAATTCCACCAATTCCCAACAAAATTTCTTGCTTCAATCGATTTTCCCAATCACCGCCATATAATTGATGCGTGATGGGACGATCAAACTCACTGTTTTTGTCGTTGTCCGTATCCAACAAATAAAGAGCCACCCTACCAACGGCTACTTTCCACAAATTGGCATAAATAATTCGGTTTGGATAAGGCACCTCAATTTGAATTTGAACGCCATGTTCATCTTTTACCGGCTCAAGAGGCAGACTGGCAAAGTTCTGTGGTTCATACAGAGCCAATTGCTGTCCTTCCATTGACAAGCTTTGCGTGAAATATCCAAAACGATACAAAAATCCAATGGCAGTCATATCGACATTGCAATCACTAGCCTCTTTAAGATAATCACCGGCCAACATGCCTAACCCGCCGGAGTAAATCTTTAAGATGTTACAAAGTCCATATTCCATGCTAAAATAAGCAACAGAAGGCTTAGAAGTGTCTATTGGCGCATGAAGATAAGTTTGAAAATCATTGTAAACCTTATCAAGCCGTTGCAAAAATGCCGGATCGGCTTCCAATTCTTCAAAACGCTCATAACTGAGCATCTCTCTCATCAAAATAGGATTTCCTTTGGTCTCTTCCCATAACTTCGGGTCAACATCAGCAAACAATTCGAGGGCTTCTGGATTCCAAACCCACCATAAGTTATGCGATAATTCTTTCAATTTTATCAATCGATCTGGAACATGAGATGAAACAACTAATTCCTTCCAATTTGATTGATTTACATGCGATGTTTGTAATTTCATACGTTTAATTTATTTTTTTAATACTAAGGATGTATGGAACTCGCCAAAATAATCATTTCATTGATTATCAGTATTTTTACGGCTCGTTTAATACGATTATTTTTACTTTTTTACATGAATGGCGTTTGAAGTCTTGTGATTTGAATCATGAATAGATCATTGATAATAAAAGAGTCCTTTCTTTGGTTGAAATAGGGAATAAAGTTAGTTTATAAATAGTTAAAAAGATGGATTTACTTATTATTTTTTTGCAAGGCTATAGTATATGCTTCAAGATAATAGTGAATAAACTGATCCCAATAGGCTTTTTGAGAAAGATGGCGGGCTTTGGTGCGCACTTCGTTTTTCTCTTGTTCACTTAAGTCGGCAAACCGGATCACTTGGTGTGTTACGTCGTTGGCTGTTTGATGATAACTTGCATCAGTTCGTTTTACTACTGCAACGCCCTCATCGACAGGCTGTCCTTCAGGATTGATCCACTCACCGAAACCGGAAAGTGAAGTCACAATCGTTGGAACAGAAAATGCAACACTTTCCAATGGAGTGTATCCCCATGGTTCATAATAAGATAGAAACATCGTCAGATCCATTCCGATCAACAAATCATAATATGATTGATTAAAAATGCCATCAGCTCCGTTCAAATAACTCGGCACAAAAATCAACTTCACTTTCGAATCGGGATGATTGGTAAAATTCAACCATGTTATGTTGGATAAAATCGGATCTTTCCATGGTTCCACTAATTCGTGCGTAACAAAGGGATTCTCCTTGAGAGAAGTATGAGTTTGCTGCAATAATTTTTGTTGTAATGCATGTCGTGGCCCCGATATGTAAGCCGGAACCATGATAAAGGCGACCACAGTCTGGTGAAAAGCCGAATCATTTTCCAATTGATGCAAGACGTCCAAATAAAGATTCAATCCTTTGTTAATAAATTCATAACGACCCGCTGTTGCAACAAAAAGAGTATCGTGAGGCAAAGCATAACAAAGAAGCGCTTCGGCCACTTTTTTCAAAACAGCACGAGCGTTTTCACGTTTTTGCTCAAACAGTTCAGCATCAGGAACAAAATCATCCTCAAAACCGTTGGGTGTTACCACGTCAGGCATTTTCTCCAGAATTTGCGCACACTCTTTGGCTGTAATGCTGCTCACCGTTGTAAAACAATCAGCTAAATGTGCCGCATGCTTTTCGACGGAATGTTTGGATTCAACATTCAACTCACGAGCCATTTGATCACCATGATAACCAGGCAAATAGTCATAGAGCGGCTTGTTATTTCCTGCAATGGCACGTCCTACCGTAGTGGCATGGGTGGTAAAAAGCGTTGAAACGGATGGTAAATATTTTTTCAAATAAAAAAGACCAAACGCACAGTTCCATTCGTTGAAATGAGCAATCACTTTTTTATCTTCCAACCGATAATAACGATAAAAATTCTCAATAATAGTTCCAACAGCGTATCCAAAAAGAGAAGCGTCATCATAATCGCCAAATCCATGAAGCGAGTCGATGCCAAACCATTCCCACATTCGGCCATAAATTTCATTCTTTTGCGAAAAGAAAGGTTTATAATCAACCAACACCACAATGGGTTGTGATGGCACATTCCATCTGCCCACACGAACATGCAGCTGATGCCGCTGTAATAATGATGCCTTCCAATCGGCAAACAAGGTTGAAGATTCAACAAAATCCGCTTGATTGATACCGCCCAAATCAGGGCCAACAAAAATCAGATGATCATCTACCAACCGCTTAAGTGTACGTGCTTTAGTTGAAAGAACAGTATAAATACCACCAATTTTATTGCAAACTTCCCAGCTTGTTTCAAAAATATAGTCAGGCGTGATCAATTCTTGGGTCATTCTTTTCCAAATTATATTAGTGACAAAGTTACATGTTTTTGAACGAACTTAGGTTACATTCATAAAGAAGCATTCTCAAACTTAGTTAAAACGTTTGCATTCCATCGTCAACATCCGTTTTAATTAAAAATTTAAGTAAAACTCACTTGTAATCATTTTGTATTCAGGTGTATAGTGATGCCTTTTGCCATCTTCAATGACAATTTCATGCTGACTCAGCGAGCCATTGCTTGTTGAAAACGACAACAAACAACGGGTTGGAAGACTGTGTTGTAAGGCTTTCACAAACGTTTGCCTTCGACAATACAATCCGCATGACTCCGCTTGTTTAATTAATTTTTCACTCTCCCGATAAGGATATACCAAATCAAAATGTGCATGCTGTTGCAAATGTTCCGGAATAGCTTCTAACAAAGAGATCATCTCAAAATGATCATCATGGCGGGCCATGGTTCGTTGCCTGTCGGGAGAAGGCAACGAGTGTCGAAAAAAAGGCGGATTACAAATGATCAGGTCATACTGAGCGCTATTTTCAGCAAAAAACTGTTGCCACGATTGATGCTTCACCATGATACGATCACTCCAAGGCGAATGCTCAACGTTTTCTGCTGCCTGATTGACAGCCGTCGCATCCATGTCAATGGCTTCAATGTGTGCATGTAATGATTTCTGGGCGAGCATCAAAGCCAGAATGCCCGATCCGGTTCCAATATCCAGAATCGTTGCAACGTCCGTCACGTCCGTCCATGCCCCTAACAAAACAGCATCTGTCCCCACTTTCATGGCACAACGATCATGCCAAACCGTAAATTGTTTGAACTGAAAAAAAGGATTTGCCATACGAACGCACCATGAATTCAAGAGGAAAAGGATCGAAACAAAACGGGCACATCATCTCCTTTTTGTAAAATATCAAAAAGAGAAAGCCACTCCGAGTTGAAAATGACACCCCAAAGCATCGTATCCATACCATGTTTGATAACGAAGCGAAGAGGATAGCCCAAGAATGTTATTGACATGAACGAATGCTGTAAGCCAGTCACTGTAAGAATAAGATGCACCAAGATTCAGCTGATTGATATTTTTCATCAACACCGAGCTTCCATCGGGTTGCAGAGCATAACGTCCTCCTGCAAAATAATAATTTGCATTCAAAACAACATGCTGCGACACTTTTTTGTCTATACCGGTTGAAAATTCAAATGAAGGTTCCATCCAGGCATGTGGCAGCGTTGAAGTATTCCAATAGTGATATTCGGCGTTAAGAAAAACAACCTGTTCATCTTTCCAGTTATAATGGCCGCTGAAACGCACAACAGCTTCTTGAGCTTTGTCATACATCACATCAAAGAGAGGAACATCACGATGGGACGTGGCATAAGAAGGAAGCGAAGTCGAATCAATGGCATTCACAAAAAAATAGCGTTGATTGTAAAATTTATAATCAATGGATCCATTGAGCAATAAACCGGAAATCGGACTGCTTTTAATTCCTAAAAACGCATCCACAGGCGCATAACTGTCCTTTACCCGTAATGTTGGCACCAAATAAGGATTTTCATTCATCATTGTGGCCATATCATTCACATGATATTCACCGGAAATGCCGCCGTAAAGCATGACCGAAGGAATCAAATGAATTTGTGCAGTGACGTCGGGCATTAAATTCACCCTTTTATTATTTCCGGCAGTAGTGACCGCATCTTTTATCCCAATATGTACCTTCCATTTATCGCCTAAAAGGTTAAAGTATGGATTGACAGCAATCACAGCATAATTTGGATATCCCGTGTTTGTCAGGTGATTGTCATAAGCATAATTAGAAAGATCGAAAGAAAGACCTAATCGATCAGCATTGACTGGTATTTCTACATTCCCTTTTGCATTGAGCAATTGTTCGTGCAAACCAAAGCCAGGCACAAATTGATTATATTTAACTGAAGCTGAATAATTTACCGTTGAAACACTTGGATTGGATTGAATATCAGCCACAACACCTCCGTTGACAAAATGGTTGGTGCTGTCTTTGAAATTTTTATTTGGTGTCAGGATGCCATTAGTGCCATAATAGTTAAACCCGTCACGATAGAAAAAACCACCCAAATGAAGGGTTAACGGATGAAAAAAGTGTGTGTAATCAAGACCGAAATGTGTGACTAATTGTTGTTGCTTATTTCCAAACAACGAAGAAATATGCGTGTTAAAATTCAATTGTTGAGTTGCCGTATTGACAATGGGCAAAAACAAATCGCCTAAGAGATTACCATAAAAACCACCTCCGATGATGGCGTACCCGTTGTGAAAATGATCCTGATTGATCTCTACCACGGCGGCTTTCCATTTGTTTAAGTCAAACGATGGAATGAGCGGCGATACCTGATCAGAAAAAGAAACCGATGCAGTTTTAATCTCCGGTTCAGTGACAATTGGATTCACTTCTATGCGATGAACATCAGGAGCTGTCGGAGTGTAATTGCGTTCAATAATGACGTTTCGTTTTGCAATGGTGTCATTTTGTGCACGCTGGGCCGAAGCGATCTGAAATGCAAATACACTAAACAGAAGCAGTAACAAAGCGGAATATTTCATACGTTTATTTTTATTTTTAACATTAAGGATGTATGTAACTCGCCTAAT
>JGI24721J26819_10003649_pt1 | contig 16385 bp, 13 predicted proteins | sample YelNatPaOPGAMG01_FD_26819 | JGI IMG/M metagenome (IMG submission 26819) | reverse complement strand
AAATATAGGAATGTAATCCCAAACTTCATTTGGTGGGCAATGCACAGCCAACCACTACCAATAACTGGAACTGGAGAGGAGACAAGAGACTTCACATACGTTGAAGACATAGTTGACGGAACACTGAGGATGGGCGTAGTGGAGGAAGCCGTGGGGGAAGCAATGAACTTAGCATCAGGAACAGAGACAAAGATCATAGACTTAGCAAACTGGATAAACGAAATAACAGGGAACAAAGCTGGAATAATATTCAAACCAAGAAGAGACTGGGATAAAGCAATAAGGAGGAGAGCATCAATAGAGAAAGCCAAGAAGATACTTGGATACGAGCCAAAAACAGACATGAAAACTGGACTGAGAAAAGTCTACGAATGGATCAAGGAAAACATGGATAAGATAGAGGCATGCGTGAAATTTTAAATGCATGTACTAATACTCTCACAAATATTCCCTCCAGATATGGGTGGAAGCGCAACAAGGGCATACAATGTTGCGAAGGGGCTTGTACTAAACAATGTGAAGGTTACCGTGATAGCAGGCTTCCCACACTACCCCACTGGAAACGTTCCAAAACATCTAAGGAAGAAGGCTTTATCAATAGAGTATATGGAGGGATTCAAAGTTATAAGGACATATATACCTCCAATACCAGCAAAAGGTTTAGCCAACAGAATGATATTATTCGCATCGTTCATAATATCCTCAATATTTCCAATTTTCCTAGTGAGGAAAGTGGATGTTGTGTTCGCTTCAAACCCACAAGTACTAGCAATATTCCCAGCACTAATATACAAGGTTCACCATAAATGCCCAATAGTTCTGAATGTGGACGACCTATGGCCAGAAGACCCAATAGACCTAGGGCTGATAAAATCAAATATTCTAAGGAAAATTAGTAGGCTAATAGCGAAAATTGCATACTCAATGGCGGATGCCATAACCCCAATAAGCCCAGGATATGTAAAAGTGATATGCGAAAGGTATAATGTGAACCCAAGTAAGGTTAACGTGATAAGAGCTGGAGTAGACTTAAACAAGTTCAAAGCATACGCCAAAGCAAACAGGGAAAATGTGTTTAAAGTGCTATATAGTGGAGCCTTTTCCATTGCATACGACTTCGACCAAGTACTACTTGCGGCAAAGCTCCTAGAGAGCGTTAAAGATGTGGAATTCATACTGCAAGGTGGAGGAGAACTAGCACCATACCTGAAGGCTAAAGTGAAGGAACTTAAACTGGAAAACGTGAAGATAATAGACAAAATTTTGAGCAGAGATGAAGTAGCGAAATTGCTGAGCGAAGCTGATGCACTGATCCTACCATTAAGGGATTTTGGAAGACCATACCTAGGAATATCCTCAAAACTATATGAGTATCAGGCGATAGGAAAGCCAATAATATGCTGTGCAAATGGCCAACCAGCAGAATATATAAAAGAGACAAAGTCTGGGATTGTAGTTAAGCCAGGAGACTATGAAGCCATAGCTAAAGCTATACTCTACTTGAAAAATAACCTTAACTTAGCTAAAGAACTAGGAGACTCTGGAAGATGTTATGTTGAAAGTAATTTATCAATAGAAAAGATAGGGAAAGAGATTATAGCTGTCTTTGATAAAGCTTGACTGTAAAGATTATGAACATAATTTGTTAAGGAAAAATGAGATATATAAGGTTGGGCAGAAGCGATCTAAAAGTTTCCGTTATTGGCTTGGGTACGGGACAATTTGGAAGCAGAGCTTGGGGTTATGGAACAAAATATGGAGATAAAGAGATCGTGAAAATAATTCAACATGCCATAGAATTGGGAATTAACGTGTTTGATACTGCTGAAACATATGGTTATGGCAAATCCGAAATTTTGCTAGGGGAAGCTCTCAAAGATTATGATCGAGAAAAATTTGTGATCATCACAAAGGTTGCACCTTGGAATTTGGGATTTAACAATGTAATAAAAGCTGCAGAGAGAAGCTTAAATAGATTGAAGGTTAAGACGATAGATTTGTATTTAGTGCATTATCCCAACCCTTTTATACCAATGAAGGAAACTTTCAAGGCTATGGAGAAATTGGTAAAGGAAGGAAAGGTCAGGTATATAGGAGTAAGCAATTTCAATCATTACCTCATAAAGAAAGCTGAAGAAGCTCTATCTTCAACGGAAATAGTTGCTAATGAAATTGAGTATAGTGTATTTTCTAGGAGAGCCGAGAAAAGGACAATTCCCTACTGCCTAGAGAAACAAATAGCAATAATAGCATACAGCCCATTAGCAGGAGGAGTATTAACTGGCAAATATACTCCCAACAACCCCCCAAAAGATAGGGCAAGAGCTTTCAATTTCCTCGCCCGCAAAAAGGTGTTAGAAAAAGCTCAACCTACTTTCAAAACGATGATGGAAATAGCTGGGAAAAAAAAAGCAAATATAGCCCAAATAGCTATCAGCTGGATAGTAAGCCGCCCACTGCACATAGCCATACCTGCAGCTCTCTCCATTAAGGAAATTGAGGAAAACGTTAAAGCAGGAGAGATCGTACTCTCCAAAAGTGAAATAGAGCAAATAAACAAGGTAGCAATGAGTTTAAACTATTTAACTTATGCATATGATCACTATATAATAAGGCCAATTTCATGGACAAAAGAAGCATTAAAACACATTATGTTAGAATTAGGGTAAAAATAATGGTTACAGCAATCAATCAGCAATTCTTAAAAATGAAGAAAGGGAGATGTGAGGACGTGTGTATCAAAAATTTACCAGTGTTATTTGGCAATTATACCGTGCAAAGTTTATCTTAGTCTAGTAGAAAAATATATTGCAACATCAAAATCAAGTAAGTACTACTATCAAAAAATGAAAATAGGGTTCATAACTCCATTCTTCACGCCTATAGCTGGAGGCTCGGCTGTAGGGACATATAATCTGGCAAGATATTTGGCAAGAAGAGGACATGAAGTATTCATTTTCACATCAGACTTTGGTCGAAACCTAGCTAGATTCGACTATGAAAAAGATGTTATTATAGTAGAATCTAAAACAAAACTAAAAATGTTAAATGTATTTTATACACCTTCTCTAAAATCTAAGCTAGAAAATTGCGATAAATTGGATGTACTCCATTTTCATAATTTTAGAACATACCAAAATTACGTTGCATACAATTATGCCAAAAAAATGAACACACCATACGTTTTGCAGGCTCATGGCTCGCTTCCTAGAGCATATTCGTGGCAGAAATTAAAGTGGCTATATGACGAGTTATTTGGATATAAGTTACTGAAGAATGCTTCCAAAGTAATTGCTTTCAGCAATGTTGAAGCTGAACAATATAAGGCTATGGGTGTACCTGAAGAGAAGATTGCCACTATACCCAATGGGATAGACCTTTCAGAGTACGCTGAACTACCGCCTAAAGGAGCCTTCAAGAAAAAGTTTAACATCCCAGAAGATAAGAAAGTCATACTTTATTTGGGCAGAATTCATAAGATTAAGGGTATAGACTTTCTCATCAGAGCCTATGCTATTCTAAAGAATAAAATGAAATTTAAGGATACCATTCTAGTAATAGTTGGGCCAGATGACGGATACTTAAGTGAAGTAAGGTCTTTAGTGCAGTCTTTAGGGATTTCTAGATTTGTAATTTTTACTGGACCATTGTATGGGAAAGATAAGCTTGGTGCCTACGTGGATTCTGATGTGGTTGTGCTTCCATCACGTTACGAGACTTTTCCGAATGTTGTGTTAGAGGCGTATGCATGTTCTAAACCTGTGGTGGCGTCGAATGTTGAAGCAATTCCAAATATAGTTTTACATGGTGAAACAGGGTTGCTGTTTCAAGCTGGTGATGTCAAGGAATTGGCAAGTGCGATTGCATATATGCTTACACATCCAGAAGAAGCTGAAAGAATGGGTTGTAATGCTCGGAGGCTTGTAGAAGAAAACTTTCCCATCGACAGAGTCGTAACTCAGCTTGAAGCACTCTATGAACAAGTTTTAAAAGAGAAAGATAAGAATTAGTAATATGAACAAATACGTTATCGGAATAGTAGGCGGCTCAGGATTCATAGGCTTTTCCTTAGCAAGACATCTGTCATCAACCTTTAATGTAAAAATAGTAGATATAAAAGAGCCTAAAGATAAATCATTTCCCTTTGAGTACTGCGACATCCGTAACTACGAACATGTTAAGAAAGCATTGGCAAATGTTGACCTAGTCATTCATACGGCAATAATTCAGATTCCATTAATTAATGAGAATAAGCGTTTAGCTTATGAAGTTAATTTCATAGGTACACATAATGTATGCAGGGCGGTTGATGAGCTACCAAATGTTAAGGGGATGATATTGACTGGTTCATGGCATACTATTGGTGAAAGAGGGTTAGAAGGGGTTATTGATGAGGAATTTGGATATAGGCCTGATAAAGTGGAGGATAGAGCCAGATTATACGTGCTCTCTAAGATAGCTCAAGAAGCCATGGTTCGCTATTACAATGATATGTCGAATAAAATTTATGGCATTATAAGATTGGGAACTGTTTTAGGTGAGGGTATGCCTGAGAAGACTGCTGCAAACATTTTTATAGAAAACGGATTAAAGGGGAAGCCTTTAACACCATTCAAGCATAGCATGCACAGACCGATGCTTTACGTGGATGTTAACGATGCATGCTGTGCTTTTGAAGCTTACGCCAGGAAAATCCTCGAAGGGGAAATGAAGAAGAGTAACCTCCCAGACCACATAAATATTTACTATCCAGAACCCATAACAATCCTGGAATTAGCAGAAATCGTTAAAAACGCCATAACAAAGTTAACCAATGGTAACATAGTGCCTAGAATAGAGATAGTAGACCAAGGTACAAAGCAGTTATTCCATGAAAACGATAAAACAAAATTTAAGGTAGACATTACTAAAAGTTTCAAAGTTTTAGGTATCAACAAACTTACACATCCCAGAGAATCTGTTGAAAGAATTATAAGAACTCGTTTGTCATCTAGTAGAGGAAATTTTGAACAATGATATTTGGCTATATATCTAAGGGGAAACATACTTGGATAAATCATACGTCAAAGAAAAGTATCCTAATGGAGTAGAAATTTCGTATCAATATAATGAGGGAAAAATAAGTTCTTCATTAATAATATATATTTTGATTCCTGCAAACATGATGAAAACAGCTTAAGGATTATTGAATTTGGATTATGAAGTTAGGATTTTCGACTCTTTCGAAAATTTTTCCAGAAGCCTTTTTAATTAATATTTGCGTAAAGAGGGAATATTACGAAGAATATACAAGAAGCGTTTATGGAAGTAAAGGAAAGGTTTCCATTTAAAGGTTATATGGATTGCAATATGGTCAAGTACATAACTATATCAGAGATTATTCTAAAAGAAGTTCCTAAAGGGTCGAGAGTTTTAGATATCGGTTGCGGACCTTGTGATTTAACGGCAATACTGTCTAAGCTTGGCTACAGTATGACGGGAATTGATGATCTTAGGGATCCTTGGCATCTAATAGGTAGGAACCGAGATAGAATAAAGGCTTTTGCTAAAGAAATGGATATTCAGCTGATAAATGAATCTATAGAGTCTGTGAAGCTTGAAGAAAATACCTTTGACGCTGTTCTTTTAATAGACATTCTTGAACACTCACTTAATCCCAGAACTCTTCTGAATCGTGCTATATCGGCGTTAAAAGTCAATGGGTTATTGTTGATTGAAACGCCGAACAGTGTGTCATTGGCGAAAAGAATACTATCGCTCATGGAAAATCGAATTATCCAGATTTTCGCTTTATATACTTTAATGTAGGAATGTATAGAGGGCATGTTAGGGAATACACGGCTTCTGAATTAGAGTATGTTCTTGAACAAAGTGGTATTGTGAAGGTGAAAATGGTAAATAGTGCAACCAAATCATTAATCTGCGAAAGTAGAGGCTTTCGAAAAACCCTTTTGAAAATATACGACTTAACATCTGCTGTTCTCCCGAATTTAAAGGATACAATAATAATCTTTGGAAGAAAGCCAGAGAACTGGAAACCTTTAGACGACTTAATTGCTTTCAAAATCTGGAAAAATCACTACGACCATCTGGTAAAATATAACTTAGACGGTGAAGATGACGATAACATTGCGTCAAAAATTAGAAGTAAAAGTTAACATTTGTATCCTATTACATGCATCTGTTCAATGAAGTAAACTTATATTTCTTCAAGCCCCTAAAAAGGAATGATGAAGATTTATCTATTAACATAAGAAGTAATTGCTCGGACCATAATGATTAGGATACTAATTTCCGTGCTTGAAAACATATCAAAAACAAGCGGCACAACTGTTCGAGCAAGGAACATTACAAGAATTTTTGGAAGCAAATTTGATGCCTTTTTAGTAACACGAGCAAACTCAATAGATGATGTATTGATGTTATCTTTAGGTATTGAAAAAGAGTCAATAAAAGCTGTTAGACCAGAGAGAACAAAATTATGGAATATTAAAATTATACCAATCATTTTGAGTAACAGGTTTCATATAGTGTATTGTGTTGCTGACATATTTGGCTTTTTCACTTACTATATACTATCAAAGTTTTTAAAATATAAAATTATATTTGAGGCACATGCACTTAAGTACAAGGAAGTAGAGCAAATTTCTAGATTAAAATCTGTGATTTTTTATTTGCTTGAGGTTTTTATTGGTTCTAAAGCTGATGCTATTATAGCTTTATCTGGGATTACGTATAGTTTTTATAAAAAATTTAACAAAAACACGTTTTTTTGTCCTGTTTTTGTTGATTTTAAGCAATTTGAAAAAGAGCACAAAAATAAACACGTGTTTGGAAAACTAGTTGGATTAATCGGGCCTTTTGATATTCTATCTAACAAAGATCAACTTGATTTCCTGTATGCTAACATGGATAAATTTGATAAAAGGATTCGATTTAGAATCATTGGAAAATGTAATAAAAAATTGACCAATACAAGAATAGAGTATACAGGTTACTTGAAATCTGAAAAAGAATATGTAAAGGCTATCTCTGAGCTAGACGCACTTTTAGTACCAGCAAGATTTGCAACATATGGTCCTAAGAATAAGATAATAGAAGCCATGGCCTGCGGAGTTCCAGTATTTGCCACATGGAATGCAATAAGAGGGCTGGATTTTGCTCAAAATTTCAAAAATATTATAGTATGTGAAGAGGACCTATTAATTGACATGATAAATAAGTATATTTTTGACGAAAAATATATGAAAGAAATTTCTTTAAATGCGTGGAGCACTGTTAAAAAATATTATAGCATAGACATTTATAAAAATAAGATTTTTTACATTTTATATAAAATTTTGAAAAAATCGAGTAATTAAAGTGAAATATATGCTGAGAGAAGAAGACATCGATCACCATATTATGTTGCACTTAAACAGTAAAACTATTTTATCTTCATTTTTCATCGAACTTCTTCTTCTTTTACTTATGAATTTACATTTGGCCGATCTTATTAATGTAATCTTGTCACTTTTCTCGGTCTTCCTAATTCCAGGCATGTTTTTGATCGTAGCATGTCTTAAGAATTTATCAAAGATTAGCATTACAGAACTAATGGTTCTTTCACTCTCCACCTCTATACTTACTCTCTCGTCAATTGTGACTTTATTTGCATATTTAACTCATCCTCTGAACAACATTTTTCTTTATCTCGTGTTAGTTTCCATCTTAAGCATATTTACAATAATATGTGTCATAGCCAATAAGAAAGTAACTGTAACATTTTCCGAGGGTGAAATTTTTCATATACCCTTATCTATAGCTTGCTTTTTATTTTTGGTGGGCATATTCTTTAATTTGCAACATTATCCATCACCTGATGAAGCTACCTATTTGCTCAATGCTCGTTATCTCTTATTAAGAGGAGAATTATTTGGTTTTTCATATTCGTATTGGAGAGATAAAATGGTGGTACTACTGTTGGATGGAAGATATTTATGGATTTCAATAATATCCGCATTTATATCTTTTGCAAATATAAGTTCTATACATGCAAATATTATAGGATTTATTTTTCTTTTCGGCATAACTTTAGTTATTCCATTATTAATGCCTCCGCTCTACAGAAACAATGCTGCATCAAGATTTTTCTCCCTTATCTTTGGACTTACAAGCCCATTTATAATGAATGCAAGTTTTGCCATGCCTGATATTCCTATAGCATTTTATTCTAGTATTTCAATAGCATTCTTTATTGATGCATTTAGAAATTTTAAATCAAGTAAAACTATTAAACTCAATTCATTGGCATTAGCATTAATGTTCCAAATAATTAGCATTATGATTAAAATAAACATTCTAGTTTTAGTATCGTTCATCATTTTTCTTCTTTTTTTTGTAGTTAAGTATAAATTATATAAAATACGAAAATACGCTTTCATAACAGCTTTATTCGTCGCCCCACCCCTTATTTATGAAATATTAATAGATATACCACGAAATATTGCTTTATATATAATAAAAAATGAAGACCTCGCCACTTTGCTTAGCAAGTACATTACTTTAATAAGTCCAGGAGAACTAATAATTGCCAATTCATCAAAACTTTTAAATTATACATGGTTAGATTACTTATTGCGCATATACAAAATCCTTTCACCTGAAGCTCTATCTTTAACAGTGGTAGCAACTGCTATCTCATCAGTTTTTATCGGAGAAATAAAAAATAAGTTTCACATAAGACTCTTATTTAGCTTCACATGGATCGCCATATTGATCGGTTTTATTTATTTGCTCTTTTCAGGTGGAATTAGTGATATTATTAGATATTTCTCTCCTATATACCCTTGCATAATATCGTTAGCTTCAGTTTCATGTTCACATATAATGAGTAAAGCATCTTTAAAAGATATGTTAATACCACTTTTACTAATGGTCACATTTTTATTCTTAAGTGTACTTTTAATTAACTATGATTCTTCTCCATGGAGTCCTTCTTTAGATTCACTAAAAATATCTTTATTGCAATTAATTGCGTATACGCTCATAATGTTGATATGTGAAAAACACACTTTTAAGAAATATGTACTTATAGTAAGGTTTTCTTTCCGAACCATAAAATTCAACTTTTTGAGAATTTTGAAATTAATGTTTTTAAGTTTATTTATTTTAACCATACTAATTAATGTGTATAGCATGTCTATGAATTATCAAGCAATCGCAAAAACTTCTAAGGATTACGGGCAGATAAGCATTGAAGAAAAATTAAAGGATATTGATACTAATATAGTGTTTGCGAACGCCTATGGTTTGCTCGCGCTTATGCCAGATCATCTCCTATTAGATGGGTTTGTATTTCCATTTCCTCAAATAGATGAACTGAATATTATGCATGTAGGAGGCATGAGATTATTAATTTCAGATTCTAAAGATGCAACATGGCTTAATGAAATGTATGTTGGTACGTATCCGAGGAACCAAGAAATATTTCGGGAACCTATAAAAACGGTTTATGATCTAAGCAACGCCAAAAATAATGGAAACGCAACAAATGTTTTAATCATGTATAAACCAGAAATAAGTAATTATGCATTTAGATTTAGTGGTGAAAACTCTTATATAACCTTTCCTTCCCTTTCATCACAAAAATTCACTGAATTAACATTAGAAACTCTAATAAATCCAGTAATTGATGGCAAACCGCATGATATTATTTCAAAAGGCAATGATAGAGTTACAAACAATGACGGAAGTTTTATACTTCGTATAGGGCATACTGGAGAAATTTATTTTCTCATAATTCATAACAATAAAGTGTATCAAGTAGTTGGACCAAAGCTTACAAGCAATTTTTACTATCATATCGTAACAGTATTTGATGGTTTTTATTTGAAAATGTATGTAAATGGTACATTATTTGAATCAAAAATAAATGAAGAGGACATCACATTATCTGACATGAGCCCAATTTTAGTAGGCTGCCAAAACTTACCTGGATACTATTACTACTACAAAGGTGACTTACTCCATTTAAGGATATATAATAAGGCACTCAATGAAAAAGCTGTAATTGCTCTATTTCAGAATCAAAGTTCAATATCCTCTCAGAATCTAGTTCTTTGGATAAAACCGAGAGTCTATCAATGGAGTTTAGTGAACCATATACAAACCTCATCTGGAAATAATTTGTACATTTATAAATACAATTTAGAAGACAATGAAATTATTAAATCACCACAAAACAAGAGGATATATGTAAACGGGATCCAATTTAACGTCACAGGTTTAGTCAAAATAACATTAAATTGCACCTCATTAGTTCAAGATAAAGTAATTATCTTGATAGGTGCGCTCGAATTTTCAAGAATTTTCACGATTCCAATAAATAAAGGTGAAAATATAGTAACGATAAGCCTACCGAGCTACATCCAAACAAATATTGGTAGATTACCATATGGAGCTATTTTTACGCGATGGGCAAATGTATTAATAATTGACGGAGAAAACGAAATAGTGTATAGTGATACTATATCCTTATGGAGTTTTTCCCATTACGATATGGTATTTTATTTAACTGAATTAGTAATAATTGTCATCATTATTTGCACATTAATCACTCGAATTTTTAAATCTCTTAATGCTAATGGTAGTGAAGATATATGAAATTGCTTGCTATAATTGGGGAGTCATCAACAGCAAAAGATTTTCTTATGTCCAGCAACTTTGATGGATGGTATGCAATCTCAAGAAATGTAGAAGAACTTCATCTAGTTCTTTTTACTCATAATCAGGAAGAGTATATTTCCTCTTTATCTGAAAAAATTACACTTCATGTGATGCGGATACCTCTCTCACTTTCGAAAAATTCATTGTTACGATTAACCTATGAAACAATATATATGATAAAAATGTTTAAAAGAAATAAATTTGATATAATAATACTTTTAACAGGAAGTATGTATGTCTTTAGTTGTTTTTTACTTCGCCTTCTACTATTTAAACCCATTATTATTATAATGTTAGGGAACGATTTCGAAATACGTTCAAAACTAGGAAACCTCTCGGTATGGAAAAAACTCTCTTCGAAGGCATTAAATTTACTCGAATGGATATGCATCATGTTATGTAATAGAGTATTGTGCGTCGGTATTAACTTAGCAAAAACCTTACTGAGATATGGCATTCCTAGCTCGAAAATAAGTATTGTTTTCAATGGAGTAGATACACGTAAATTTTCACCTAAGGAAAAAAAGTCTTATGTTAAGAAGTTTAGATTACTATACGCTGGTAGGCTTTCTCCGGAAAAAAGGGTACATATTATAATTCAAGCATTTAAACTACTTAAAGAATGTGATGTGAAAAATGTTGAACTTAAAATTGTTGGTGATGGTCCTTTAAAAAACTACTTAATTCAATATTCTGAAAATCTTGATAACATTACTTTCATAGAAAAACAACGACATGACAAAATGCCGGACGTTATCAATGATTCTGACGTTATCATTTTGACCTCAATTAGTGAAGGATTGCCATCTATAGTTTTGGAGGCTATGGCCTGTGGAAAACCAGTTATTTGTACTCCTGTAGGCGACTTACCATACATTATTAAAGATGGAATAAATGGTTTCCTCCTAAACAATGTAAGTGAGCGTAATAGCTTTGAGTTGGCCGAACGACTAAAGATGCTTATCTTGGATAAAGAATATTGTAAAAAAGTTGGGTTACAAGCAAGAAAAGCCATAGAAAAATTGTTTGATTGGGACAGGATTGGGGAAAGGTATTATCATTGTTTTAGGGAAATTCTTGGAGAAACCTAATATATGAAAATACTTCAAGTGCTTACTCATTCCGCTCATGTATTTTCAGTGGATTTATCGTCTCTTCTTTTAGATGGTTGGCACACTAGACTTGGAAGAGAACTAGCAAAGCATAGTGATTGCCAAGTTGAATGTTTAACTTTTGACCCCTGTATAGATAAGCCATTGAAAATCAAAATTGGCAATAATCTTACTCTTAAAGCTTTTCCTTCTATTTCTGTGTCCTTTGCCTATGAATATTCTCATTCGGAAATTAACTATATTAAAAAGGTTTTTTCTGAAGAACAAGATGTTATTTTGCATATTCATGGCTTCCCTACTTTTTTCGCATATATGTTGATTACAAAAATTAAGCGCAATATTGTAGTTCAAGATCATGGTGGCGGAATAACTTTTCTAACACCTTTATGGAACTTAACTGGGAAATACGTTTCACAATATATTGATTATATTTTTGTACTTAGCCAACTAAAAAAAGAGTACATAAGGAGATATTACGGAATTGACCCGGCACGTATTAAAATCCAAACAATGGGGATTGACCTTAATAAATTTAGACCTCTTCCGCAGAGTAAGTGTAGAGATTTATTGAATCTTCCACATGATGTTAAACTGGTTTTGTACGTTGGAAGATTTAACTATTTCAAGGGTCTTCCTTTATTGATTGAAGAAATGTATAAATTAAAAACAGAAAATGCAGAATTGGTTTGCGTAGGGGGCGTGCCTGGTGATCCACTTTATCATATGGTGAAAAAGAAAGTTAAATTTTGCTTTGGAAGAGTTCCTCATAGTATTATGCCTTATTTTTACAATGCATGTGATGTTCTTGCATATTTTTGGAAAGATGTTAGATGGGGAGGCCCTTCCATTGCTGTTATGGAAGCCATGGCATGTAATAAGCCTGTTGTTTCAAACACATTATTATATTCTGGAATAAATAAAGACGAACTTGAAAAGAGAGGTTGTTTCATTCCATTAAAGGTCAATGAGATAGGACTTTTTATTAAAGAGGCTCTCTCGAGACATCATTTTAGTACTAGGGAACTTGCTGAAAAATATTTTGGATGGGATTCCATTGTGACTAATACTATAGCCATCTATAGAAAAATTCTAGAAAAATAGAAGTTGAACACCTTTCCCAAAGTCGTCATCATTATTTTAAATTGGAACAATTATATGGACACTTTGAAATGTATAGAATATCTCTATAAAATAAATTATCATAATTACCATGTAATAATTGTAGACAATGGATCAAGAAACGCTTCTGTTAGTGAAATATTAAAAGCAATAAGTGGAAAAACGCATACTGCATTATTTTCAAAGCAAGAAATAGAGGAAGAAAAATATGATCAAGAAATTATAAATAAGCTGCAGCTAACTAAAAGTATAATAATAAAGATGGACAAAAATTATGGCTTTGCGGAAGGAAATAATATCGCAATTAAATTTGCATTAAGAATATTTAGGCCAAAGTACGTTCTTCTTCTTAATAATGACGTAGTTGTTGATGAGAATTTTTTGACAGAACTTGTTAGACATATGGAATCTGATCAAAAAATAGGAATAACGGGACCGAAGGTATACTATTATAATTTTTACGGGAGAAGGGATGTCATAAATTTTGCAGGTGAAGACTTGATAATATGGAAGGGCCAAGGAATTCGCTATGGATTTAATGAAATTGATAAGGGACAACATGACTTAATCAGAAATGTTGATAAAATAGATGGAGCGTGTATGTTGATAAGAAGCGATGTTTTTCGAGCCATTGGCTTACTCGACCCTGACTATTTTGCTTACTGGGAAGAAACAGACTTTTGCTATAGAGCCTCTAAGAAGGGATATAGAATTGTATATGTTCCAACTGCGAAAGTATGGCATAAAGTAGCATCATCTCTTGGAGGAATATTAAGCCCCATCCGAGTCTACTACTTAACCAGAAATATGATTCTTTTTGTAAAGAAGAATGCAGAACCGTACGAAAAAATAAAGTTCATGTTTTATTTTTTCTTTTTCAAAATATGGATTGACTCTATCACTTATCTCATTCATGGTAGAAAAGCTTTTATTTACTTTATAAAAGGCATAAAAGCCGGGTTAACATGGCGACCTTCTCACAGTTGATAAAAAAGGGTGCTAAACACACACGGATTATTGGATAGTCAATATTTTACAATTATCTACTCAGCATTGAAGGGATCATTTCTATCTGTAACTTAGCTTTTGAGCCACCATATTTTAAGTTGTGTGAAAAGATGCTTTCGCCAAACGGCGGAGTGTTTGTATATGAATTTCTCTTGAGGAAGCTATCGAATACCACTGCGGGTGAAGATCTTAAATTAAATAATTTCTCTTAGGATATTGCTAATCGAAAATATCTGATCTCAGACATTATTTTGAATTGAACATTCCTCTCAAAGGTATTGTAATATTACAATAGTGGTTGTCAGTGGCGATGTTTTTAAGGATTAAGCGTTATGAAATTCATCTTGGTACCAATAGTGTAGGATTGAGATTCAAAACCTTTATTTACAAAGACAACAGCTTATCTCCCATGGAGCATTTATTTAAGAGTATGAGAAGCATTTTCCATTTTAGCCCTCTGCAATATATAGGGTTTGCTTTACTGGGCATAATTGCTATTATGCTTTTCCTATTCTTCTCAGTCTCTGTTGAGGATATAGAATCATGAAGAGAAAGGTTTTATTGTTCACTTCAGATGGAATGACCGATCCCGCATCGAGGATTAGAGGCTATCTGGTGGCTAGATACCTCTCAGAAAATGGTTTTGATACAAGAATTTTCATGTATGAAAGTACAAAAACCAATATTTTTATGAGGAGCTTACACATCATAAATGACTTTCTGATCAAAATTAATGTCGTAATGAAATCTGGTAAAGAAGATTTAATTTATATTCAGAGGGGTATAAATTCATTATCCCAATTTTCATTTATCTTCTTTCTCTTCTCAAAGTTCATACTTGGGAAAAAAGTGATCTATGATATAGATGACGCGCTGTTTCTTAAAGAGCCGTTCATCATAAATAAATTAATCAGACTTAGCGACTTAGTTATAGTTGGAGGACATGAACTATTCAATTACGCTAAAAAGTATAATGAAAACGTTGCTTTAATACCTACCTCAGTTGATTTAAAAAGGTACTCTCTCAACGCTTTTCGTAAAGGCGATCATGTTAGGCTTGGTTTTGTAGGCAGTCCATCAACGACTAACTATTTGAGATTATTACTCAATCCTCTAGGGAAACTAGCAAAACGCTATGACTTTGAGCTTAGGGTCATATCCTCTCCCAGCTACGAAGGATACAAACTTTTTAACCATCTTTTCAAAAATTTAGAAAGAAAAGGCGTAAAAGTGAAACTTATACCTTGGAGTATACAAGGCGAATTTCATGAGTTACAAAACATAGATATAGGGTTGGCCCCTCTATTCGATGGAGAATGGGAAAAATACAAAGGAGGATTTAAGGTAATAAATTACATGGCTGCTGGGATACCACCAGTAGCTAGTGACGTTGGCGAACACAAGCATATAATAAAAGATGGGATAAATGGTTTCCTATGCAAAAACGATCAGGAATGGTTTGAGAAACTCAAAAAACTTATCGAGGATGAAAACCTAAGAGAAAAGATGGGTATGAACGCAAGAAAAACCGCTGAGGAGAAATATTCTATTGAAAAAAATGCGAAAAAATTGGCAAGGATTTTGTTCGAAATGGGTTAAGCATATAAGTATTTGCTAAATTATGTCAATAAAGGATAACGTTTCACACTTAACGATCTTGAGCTCATGATATGTGGAGGTCCCCGTCTACAGCCATATTTTATTACCAACTGAAATCCTATAAACCTCAAGTTATTCTTTTACCCTTTTGTATTTCAGAGACTTAGGGTTCAGCGTTTAATAAGAGTCGTACCTAACTCGGTCGTAATGAAATGTATAACGAAACCCAGAATACCTTGGCACTTCTTAAAGTAAATGTCGCTAAATTCAGGCTAAAGGTTTTTAAGACCTTGTTGGGATATGTGAAGGCATGAAGGGTGTTAGGAGGGTTTTGAGAGGTATCCCCGGTGAGAAACAATGGAGCTATTGTATTTCACGACATTTGTCCGCATCCACCAAAAATGAATGTGAGGTAAGCAGGTTCTGGAATAAGGTAAGGCAAATGTGTAAGTATGCAGAGATAGTTAAGGATTGGAATCAGAAATGGGCTGGGATATGTGTTCTTTATGTGTCACATGGCAGTAATCGAGTTCTTTATTGAATGCGTTAAAAAGGAGGAGCTCGAGGGTAAAAGAGTCTTGGAGGTAGGTAGTAAGTATGTTAATGGCAGCGTTAGGCCTTTGATTGAACGTTTCTGTTCACCTAAAGAGTACATAGGTGTTGATATTGAGCCCGGAAAATTTGTTGACTTAATTTTGCCTGCTGAAAAACTTGTCGAGTACTTTGGCCCTGAGTCTTTCGACATTGTAATCGCCACAGAGTTGCTGGAGCACGTTCAAAATTGGAGGCTCGTAGTGGGTAATTTGAAGAGCGTTCTAAAGCGTGGAGGATATATATATA
>JGI24721J26819_10003642_pt1 | contig 16401 bp, 15 predicted proteins | sample YelNatPaOPGAMG01_FD_26819 | JGI IMG/M metagenome (IMG submission 26819) | reverse complement strand
GAAATGGAGGAGGCAGGTAAGACACTATATAGATGCAAAGGTGAGGCAGGCCATGGAGTGGCTTTATGACGTCGGCGTCTCAAGGATCAAGGTCGGCTATCCGAAGAACATCGCGCAGGAGAAAGGCAACTTTAATAACAATAATGTTTGGACGTATGGATACCTGCTGAGGAGGATTTTCGAAGTCGCAGAAGAATATGGGATGGACGTGGTTTATGTGGATGAGGCGTATCTTCGTTGAGGTGTCCATTACATGGTGATTGATGCAGCGTTAGGATAAGCAGGGGACTATTCAAGTGCATGAGGCTGGACAAGGTGTTTAACGCCGACCTCATAGCAGCATACAACATACTGATGACTTCAATAACCCCGAGTCCCGGAGGGGTAGGGGTAATGGCCGGAGACCCGGCCAAGGGCTAAACCCTCAAGAAAGAGGGGATGTAGCCCAAACCTCCCTACTTAGAATAGGGAGAAGGTCAGAAAAGTAATTGGTCAGGCTTAGAAGAGTTGAACTAGTCCTTGAAAAAATGGACTATGTTGCTGGCTTAATTCGATGTTAAGAGGGTGCTATGATGTACCTTTATCGTCCTCGTTTTCTAACTTGCTTGATCCTGTATCCGGCTTCGGCTCGGACATTTTTCTCTCGACNGGCCTTATTATTATCGAGCCATTTCCATAGTNTATTTCTACTAGGTCGCCCTCCTTTATCCCGAGTCGCGCCGCTGCATTGCTTGGTATCGTGACCCTTCTCCCTGAGAGTATCTTCTGGATTTTCTTCTCCCCGTTACCCTCTTCTGCTGCCTCAGGTGATCTGGGTTTCTTGGCTAGTCTTCTAGATAGTACCGCGTATATCCCTAAGCCTGCCGCGACTGCTGCTGTCTGGGCAAATAGGATGTTCTTTGTTAGCGAGCTCTCGCCTAGGGTTGCCTCATAGATCCTGTTAAGGGAGCTGTAGTCCTCCTCTAGGTCAGCGAGCTTCTGCCTTAGCTGGGCTGCCTCGGCTATTAGTGCATCATGTCTAGTCCTAAGATCCTCATGTCTAGTCTTCAGATCTTCGTACATTGACTTATACGTCCTGAGCTCGGATAATGTTGACTCATAATCCCTGAGAAGGGAGCTATACTGCTCCTCCAGCTTGTTGAACTGTCTCATGAGGGAGTCGTAGAGCGCCCTCATTCTCTCCAAGTCTATGAGCGTTAATTGATGCTTATCACTTAACGACTCGTAAGATTTCTGCAGCTTCAAGTAGTCTTCCTGAAGTCTCTGATAATCATCTTTCAGATTCTGGTATGATTCCTTCAAAGATAGATAGTTGGCTAAAAGTTGGCTGTAGTCGTCTTTGAGTTTGCTTAGCTCCTGGCTCTTTTGGTCCAGCTCCTTCTCGAGCGCGCTTATCTTGCTCTCCAGATCAGAGACCTTGCTCCTCAGGGTGCTCACCTGAGCCTCCAGCTCAGCATAGGTTTCAGTCCTCACAACAGACATGTAAAACTCGTGCGAGAGCCCTTTACTACCATTATAGTAAAACTCTATCTTAGTCCTCAAATACGGCTCCACAGGCCTTACCGCTGGAAGACATAGAGATATCGATTTCGATAATGTAAGGCCTGCCCCGAGCATGTTGCTGCTCACGATTATATCGCTGTAAAGAGTTATAACGTTCGAGTCTTCGTGATAAAATATGGCGAGTGGAACTGTAAGATTAGCTAGAGTTTTATGGGCCTTCATCCAGAAGTTTATCGTAAAGCATGTGCTTGTCTTAACCTCAACCGGGTAATCAAGCCTATACTCTAGGTCGTTTTCAATTGTTGAGAAGCCTTGAGCTGACAGAGGTATAATAAGTGAGGCTATCAAGACCATTAGGGAGATTAACCAGATGAGTCTAATGGGCCTCATGGCCATACCCCTAATATTAAAATGAGGAAGATCCGGGTAATAAGTTGCTCCATACATGGGTGATACAGGCTGGATGTAGCAGTATGTAGCGCCGGAGGGGAGGGTCATGGGTATAGGGGAGTCGGAGAGGATGGTCTATTAGGTGGACGGGCTCGTTAAAATAAAAATGGGATGATCTTTTTACACGATCACTGTTTTTATGCCAAGTATTTTACAGGCCTCGGCTATTGGTTCGACATAATCCCCGTGAATTAGGCTTGCGTGATGCACGAATCCCTCCTCTATCAGTGTTCTGTAGAGCTTGTCTAGGTCGGGGACTTTCACCCAGACCCAGCTCCCCCTGAAATCCGCCTCCTCCTCAAGTGCTTCTCCACGGGTTATAAGCATCTTGAATTCTCCCCGGTACTCGACGAGCCTACATATTGTTACCGGCCCCGGCTTAAGCCTGAATTCTGCGGTGCCATAGGATCTTTCAACTCCCACATCCCGATACATGATGCTATGGTATCTTAGGGCTGCTGGGCATCCGGTGCAGACAAGCCCTGGCGGGGCATTTCCACAATGCCATGCTAAGAAGACGTTTGGATCTTTCGGGTGCTGAATGGTCCAATCTATGAAGTGCGGTGGAGTGGTTTCTAGGGATGCCTCGTATTGGACTAGCATCGTGAGAGCCCCATAGATATCAACCTCGCAAGAGCTCATTATGCCGGACTGGGTAAGCCTTCCCATTATGAAGCATGGGCTTATGCCATAGTATCTCTGGATTTCTGTCCAGCATCTGATACCCATACCTGAGAGCTTTCGATCCTTGGCGAGCCTTCTTAAGACCACCTCCAGCTTTGCCATTTTCAGCAGCGCCTCATGAGGTACTTGGGAGACGTTTATCATGCGCCGCATATCCTCGAGGACATTCTTCACCTCCGGGTCATCATCCTTCAGGGCCCTAGCCTCCTCGATGACGCCAAAAAGAGACTCATGTACTACCCTCTGTTTGAATCTCCTAACCATCTCGGCCTCATTGAAAGTGACGGTCTCGAACCTCTCAGGCCTTGGGCCCACGAGCCCAATTCTAGCTCCCATGAATCTACTTACTATAGCCGCGGCCCTAGCGAACGTCTCAACCCTCTTCTTGAAACCATCCTCCTCCGGGAAGAAGAGACCTAGGAAGATGAAGGGTATCATCCTGCGATAGAGACCCGATGCGAGGGACAGGGTTCCGCAGAAGGAGTCTGATCTCCTAAAGCCTCCCGGCAGAATCTCGGGCTCCTTAGTCCCGAAGACCGCGATCGGATATCCCCTGAACTCCTCGGCCACCCTCACACCAGCGAGCTCATCCCCGAACGTCATGGTCCCTATTAACAGTCCATCAACCTTCTCGCGCCTAAACAACTCTATCACCTTTTCAGCGTCCTCATCATCCCATACTAGACCCATCTTTGTCAAATCCTCGCTAGGATAAACTAGCTGGATGCCANGAATTCTTGAGACGCTTTCAACAACCCTACGCCTTATCTCAANACCCCACTTCTCATCAAAGGGATATCTATGTAGAGGGACAAAACCAAGCTTAACAGTTCTCATCAAATGATAATATGGATCCCGGTTGCTTAAATAAGTTTCACAGGCTATGGTTTTACCCTAAAACTGCCAAAGCCACGTTTCACAAGCGCGTTATAAGCCTCCAAGGCGATCCTCTTCAACTTTCTAACCGCTTCCTCTACGTCACTTTGTCCAAATGTACTTGTCCCCGCGACAAACACATTTGCCCCAGCATACACTATTGAGGAGATATTATTGAAATCAACACCACCATCAACAGCTATATCTTTCTGCAGCCCCTGCTTAATCATAAGGCTCCTCAGACTTCTGATCTTATCAACCATTTCTGGGATAAATTCCTGCCCCCCAAATCCGGGCTCCACCGTCATTAATAGAATTATGTCTGCGTATCTTAAGACATACTTTATGGCCGAGAGTGGTGTGGCGGGATTCAGGGCAATACCCACGCCAACACCCCTCCCCCTGAGATGGTCTATCAGCCGAAGCGGGTAACGACAGGCTTCAATGTGGAATATTACAACATCACCGCCAGCGCTTATCACGGGCTCTACAACATCTTCAGGCTTCTCAACCATTAGATGCGCGATGAAGGGAAGGCTTGACTCGCTTCTTAAGGCTTTAATTATCATCGGGCCGAAGCTTATGTTGGGAACGAAGTGTCCATCCATGATATCGAAGTGGAGCATGTCAGCCCCACCCTTCTCAGCTTTTCTCACCTCCTCCTCGAGCTTCCTAAAATCGGCGGAAAGGATGGAGGGGACTATCTTTGGAGGGGGAACTGGAAAGGTGTTACGCCTCAAGGTCATATAACTTAGCCTAAGGGTTGATAATAGCTCTTCTTCAAGCTTATATAAAAACGAGGAGAAAAAGACGGGGGAAATGAAGGAATTAGCGGCTTTAGAATATCGTTCTCTCAGTTTTCGCATCGAAGATATGGAGCTTATCCATCAGTAATCCGACCCAGACTTTCCCCCCGATCGGAGGAAGCCTTGTCGTTACGGGTGTTATCGCCTTGAGGAGATATTCTCCAGCCTTCAGGTCTACGACATAGCTAGATCCCATGGGCTCAACCACATAGACATCCGCTTGAAAAATGGAGTCCGGGGCCCGCTCAATTGATAGCGTCATATATTCAGGCCTGAATCCTATCACGACCTTATCGCTTGTCGCACCTTCCTTGACAAGCTTGGCCAAGTCCTGTGGAAGTGGGAGCTCGAATACCCCGGCATCAAGTATTATCCGCGAATCCCTCTCTACTATCGTTGCGTCGACGAAGTTCATGGGCGGGCTGCCAAGGAAGCCTGCGACGAATATGTTTGCAGGCTTCTCATAGACCACATGTGGCTCATCATATTGGAGTATCTTGCCTTTATCCATCACCGCGATTCTGTCTCCCATGGCCATGGCCTCGGCCTGATCGTGTGTCACGTAGATCGTAGTTATTCCAAGATCCTTCTGGAGCTTCTTGAGTTCAGCCCTCATGTAGACTCTCAGCTTAGCGTCTAAGTTACTTAGGGGCTCGTCCATAAGCCATACCTGCGGGTTCCTCACGAGTGCTCTTCCCAATGCTACTCGCTGCTGCTGGCCTCCACTAAGCTGTCTCGGCTTCCTATCCAATAGATCCTCGATCCTGAGAAGCCGGGCAACCTCCTTAACCCTCTTATCAATCTCATCCTTCGGATATTTCCTCATCTTTAATGGGAAGGCGAGGTTATCATATACGGTCATGTGCGGGTACAGGGCGTAGCTCTGGAATACCATAGCTATATCCCTATCCTTCGGCGGGAGATCATTCACGAGCCTATCCCCTATGTAGATCTCTCCCTCATCAGGTGTCTCAAGCCCTGCGATGCACCTGAGAGTTGTTGTCTTCCCACATCCCGATGGTCCCAGCAGGATCACGAACTCGCCATCCCTCACATCAAAACTAACACCATCAACAGCAATAGTCTTCTTGTCAAAGATTTTGCGAAGCCCGACAACCCTTACACCGGCCAAATAGTCTAACCCCCTGAATATTTGCGAGAACACGTGATATATAAGCATGATTCTAGGAACTTTAGCGAAGGAGAATAAGCAGCAATTTACCGGTTCACAGTTATGTGATTAAATCCTTTCGATGCTTTGAGTAGATTAATTTCCGCCCGTGTTATCGGATGATAAAAGCTTAACGTATATATAATTGTGATACGAACTCTAGAAGCTGGAGGGAGGATTTTGAGGATAGGAGTTTTAACTGGTGGAGGGGATTGTCCGGGGCTTAACTCGGTTATCCAAGCTATTGTCTTGAGGGCGGCTCATTACGGCTTCGAGGTCTGGGGTATCGAGGATGGATATAAGGGGTTGATTGGAGGGAGGGCTAGGCCGCTGAGGAAGGAAGATGTAAAGGGCATACATTTCGTCGGCGGCACTATTCTGGGGACCTCGAGGAAGAATCCCGCGAAGTCCGAGGAGGATCTGGCTAAGGTCATGGAGAACGTGAAGAAGCTTGGTCTAGATGCCCTGATAGCCATAGGCGGCGATGATACGCTTGGGGCTGCTCTCAAACTCTATCAGCGGGGCCTCCCAATAGTCGGTGTACCGAAGACTATAGATAATGATCTCTCCGCGACGGATTATTCAATAGGCTTCTGGACCGCTGTCGAGACCATTGCCGACGCCCTGGAGAAGCTTCATACTACGGCTAAGTCGCATAAGCGGGTTATCATAGCCGAGATCATGGGAAGGTATGCTGGATGGCTCGCGCTCATGGGTGGGCTTGCCGGCGGCGCGCACGTGATCCTGATACCTGAGAAGCCGCTTGACATAGACGAGGTCTGCAGGGTTATCAAGGAGAGAGATGAGAAGGGCGAGGGATACACGCTGATAGCTGTGGCTGAGGGTGTTAAGATCCCGGAGACTGGCGAGCTTGCTGTTGCTGCGGCTGAGAAGGATGAGTTCGGGCATGTGAGGCTTGGAGGCATAGCAAAATTCCTCGAGGAGGAGATTAAGAGAAGGACTGGTAGAGAGGTTAGATCAACGATCCTCGGATATATTCAGAGGGGAGGGTCACCGTCTGCATTCGACAGGGTCCTCGGAGTGAGGCTGGGCACCAAAGCCGTTGATCTGGTGAAAGAGAGGAAATTCGGCTACGCCGTCGTCCTTCGGGGGACGGAGATCGTGCCCGTCAAGCTTGAGGACGTTGTCGGCCGCCCGAGATACGTTCCAGAAGAGCTCTTCGAATACACCGACATCTTCCAAGAAAGCTAGTCTTATCAGTCCTAATTGTGTCTTTCAGACCGTTTTCTCTTCTTCTCAGTCTTTGTTTCACGTGTTTAAGGTTTTAAGGTTGCTGAGTTTCCCGGCTATGGGGGTTTCTCGTGGAGCTCGAAGATGCTCATGCGCTTCCCGTTGATGAGGTTTTGCAGAGGCTTGGAACAGGCCTTAATGGCTTGAGCGATGATGAGGCTCATAGGAGGCTTGAAGTTTATGGTTATAATGAAATTAGGGAGGAAAGGCGTGTCTCGGCATTCTTCATCTGGCTGGAGCAGTTTAAGAGCCCTCTTATCCTGATCCTTCTCGCCGCGACCGCAATCTCCTATGTACTCTCTGTTATAGAGGGAGAGTTCCCGGTCGACAGCATACTGATCTTCGCGATCGTGATAGCAGCCTCAACCCTCGGCTTCATTCAGGAATATAGAGCTGAAAGGGCGATAGAGGCACTTAAGAGAATGCTTACCCCTATGGCCAAGGTTATCAGGGGCGGCATTGAGAAGGTTATCCCTGCTAGGGAGGTTGTTCCGGGAGATCTTCTAGTCATCTCGGCCGGGGATAAGGTTGCCGCCGACTGCAGGATCGTGGAGTGCTATGATCTACAAGTTGATGAAGCTCCTCTCACGGGTGAGTCTGCTCCCGTCTCCAAGCGGGTTGAGCCCGTCCCTGTAGAGGCCTCTCTCCCGGATCGGGTGAACATGCTCTATGCCGGGACTACTGTCACATATGGTAAGGGCAAGGCTGTTGTGGTTGCCACTGGCATGAGGACGGAGCTTGGTAAGATCGCTGGCGAGGTTGCGGCTATAGAGGTATCTGAGACGCCTCTTGAGAGGAGGATGAGGGAGCTTGGGGGCGCTCTGGGGAAGCTGGTGATCATAATCTGCATAGTAATAGCCTTGGCCCTTCTCCTCGAGGATCTTCTGGTAGTGGGTAGCGTATCCATAGGCACGATAATCGAGGTGATGCTCTTCTCGATAGCTCTCGCGGTCGCGGTGATCCCAGAAGCTTTGCCCGCGATAGTCACGGGGACGCTAGCTATAGGGATGAGGGAGATGGCAAGAAGGAATGCTTTGGTGCGGAGGATGCCTGCTGTCGAGACCCTTGGATGCGTCACGGTGATCTGCTCCGACAAGACAGGGACGCTGACAAAAGGCGAGATGACGGTCAAGAGAATCTATGTGGATGATAGGTTCTATGAGGTTACTGGAGTTGGCTATGAGCCTAAGGGTGAGATAGTGGGCGATCCCAATGGCAGAGCCTTTGAGCTCCTAATGCTGGGTGCGATACTGTGTAACGATGCCAGGCTTGTTAGGGGAGAGAAGGGGTGGAGTATCGAGGGTGATCCGACNGAGGCCGCGCTACTGGTCGCCGCGGAGAAGGCTGGATTCAGGCATGAGGAGATTANGCTGAAGTATCCGAGGCTTGGCGAGATCCCNTTTAGCTCCGAGCGCAAGAGGATGACGNCAATCCATGAGGTTGATGGGCTTGGCCGCGTGGCCTTCATGAAGGGCGCTGTCGAGGTCATCCTCGATAGATGCAGGTACGTTCAGGTTGGCGACGAGGTTAAAGACCTCACAGACGAGATAAGGGGGAGGATTCTAAGGGTAAATGAGGAACTGGCCTCCAATGCTCTCAGGAATCTCGCCTTCGCTTATAAGCGGCTGGATGAATCCGCATCATATTCTTCGGATGATGTGGAGCGGGACATGATATTCCTTGGAATAATGGGGATGATTGACCCGCCGAGGGAGGAGGCGATCGAGGCTGTTAAGATCTGTAAGAGGGTTGGGATAAGGGTGGTGATGATCACCGGCGATCATAAGCTCACGGCAGTCGCGATAGCCCGTGAAATGAGGATCTACAAGGATGGCGACATAGTCCTGACCGGCGAGGAATTGGATAGGATGAGCGAGGAAGAGCTCGAGAAAATCGTCGATAGGGTCACGGTATATGCGAGGGTCTCGCCGATGCATAAGCTCAAAATAGTTAGGGCCTGGAAAAGGAGGGGCGAGATAGTCGCGATGACTGGTGACGGCGTGAATGATGCGCCGGCTGTGAAGCAGGCCGACATAGGCATCGCGATGGGCATAACAGGGACCGAAGTGACGAAAGAGGCCTCGGACATGATTCTCCTCGACGATAACTTCGCCACAATAGTCAAGGCGATAGAACTCGGCCGGTGGATATACGATAACATCAAGAAGTACCTTGTCTATCTCCTTTCCTGTAACTTGATCGAGATAATAGTTCTCTCGGTAGGAGCACTGATCTCGACTTACATATTCAAGGAGTTCTCGCTCCCCCTGCTCCCAGCCCACGTGCTCTATATCAACTTGGCGACAGACGGCTTCCCGGCCCTTGCTCTCGGGATCTCACCCGCCGAGCCGGATATAATGGATAGGCCGCCCAGAGATCCTAGGGAATCAATCTTTAGCAGAGAGGTTCTACCACTCCTGCTAACGATCCCATTAGTCATGTCCCCCATACTCCTCGGATTATACTTCATCGAGTATGCCGCGAGCGGCGAGGTGAGGGCCACAACTCTAATTTTCCTGACATTCATCTTCCTTGAGCTCGTTGTAGCCCTTAATTGTCGATCTCTTAGATTCTCGGTCTTGAAGGCACCACCGCACAAGCTCCTAATAGCTGCTGTCGTATGGGAGGCCGCCCTAATAAGCACTTTGATCAGCATCCCTAGCGTCCGCGAAGCTTTCAGGATAACACTGCCTTACTCTAGCGACATGCTACTAATAGCCGCCGCATGTTTGATAGTCTTCATCATAATTGAGATCATCAAAGTTCTAGTAATACCGAAAAGGATCTCTAAAGCATAAAGCACGTGAAATAATTCTACATAACTTATCATTTCTTATCATTTCTCTTTTAGATGCTACGAGCCTGCAGGCTCGTAATCCCAGATCATTCCCGGCCTTCACCGCCCCTCCATAGTCGGCATTATCGCAGCATCGGTCCAATACGCCTTGTACGTCGCGGAAGATGTTGGATTTCCTGCGTTTTTCGTTAAAACATTAATTAGGATGGATGTTTATGTGGGCTGGAAATGTGTAAGCAGGAATTAAGGGCTCTCGAGGAGGAGAGGAGGAGAATTCTGGAGAGGATTATGGGGCTCTCAAGCTTTGAGGGCTTCGATGCGGAGAAGTGGGAGGAGCTCAAGAGGCTTGTTTATGAGCCCCTGCCACTCAACGTGGACGTAATCAGCCCCTGCCACTCAACGTGGACGTAATCATTGATGATACTACGCTGAGGGAAGGCTTTCAGATGGCCGGCTTGCTAAACCCGAGGCCGGAGGAGTACTTGAGGATAGCTATGATGCTCAGGGAGATTGGGATAGAGAGGCTGGAGGTGATGATGTATACGAAGACGGATAGGGAGGCTATAAAGCTGATGAAGAATGAGGGCCTCACGCCACTCCTCGCCGGGTGGTGTAGGGCGAATAAGGCGGATATAGACGTAGCACTGGAACTGGATCTACATCAGGTGGGGATCTCGCATCCAGTTTCCTACATACACTTCAGCAAGTGGCCAGATGTGTCACTAGAGGATCTCGTGAACAGGGTTGTGGAAGCAGTCACTTACGCGAGAGAGCATGGTCTCAGGGTCTTCGTGCATGGAGAGGATAGCACCAGAGCAGACTGGAGGTTCGAGAAGATATTCATTAACGCGGTCGCGGAGGCCGGCGCTGAGGTCTATAGGATCTGCGATACAGTCGGGTGTGGCATATCGGATCCACGCGCACCGCTCCCAAGGGGTATACCGGAGAAGATTAGGAGAATTAAGGCCGAGACCAAGATACCGTATGTGGAGATGCATGCGCATGATGATCTCGGAAATGCTGTTGAAAACACCATGGCGGCGATCAAGGCCGCTGATGGACTCTATGACAAGGTGTATGTCAGCACGACATTCCTAGGGCTGGGAGATAGGGCTGGGAACGCCGAGACGGAGAAGATCATCATGAACTGCTACATGCATTATGATATCAGGAAGTGGAACCTGAAGCCCCTGAGGGAACTCGCGGTTTACATAGCCTCAGCACTCGGATACCATCTCCCGATAAACAAGGCCATAGTGGGGGATGGGGTCTTCGCCCACGAGTCCGGGATACATCTTCACGGGATATCAAAGCTGCCCCTGACGTATGAGCCGTTCCCACCAGAGCTGGTGGGCCAGAGGAGGTCCATAGTGATCGGGAGGAGATCCGGGAAGCATGGAATAAGGCTCAAGCTCGAGGAGATCCTCGGGAGGAAGGTGGATGAGAATGATCCGAGGCTCATGAACCTCGTCGAAATGATAACCAACGAGTTCTCAACACGAGAGAGGAGATATCCAATAGGTGAGCAAGAGTTCAGATTGTTCGCAAAGAGGGCTGGATTTGAGGTCTAGCCGTGCTAAGGCTAAAATTGATGTTTAGATCCGGGTCGGGTGATTGATATGAGTAAGAAGGCTGCNCTCATACGTGGGGATGGCGTCGGCCCTGAGNTGGCTGAGGCAGTCATGATGATCCATGAGGTTATAGGCAGCGAGNTCGAGATAATACCGGTCGAGGCNGGCTATGAATGGTGGCTGAAGCANGGCGGGGACACCCTGATACCAAGGGAGACTTGGGAGGTTCTCGAGCAGTCTAATGCTGTTCTCAAGTGTCCCACGACGACACCGCCGGAGATAAAGCACTTGAGGAGCGTGGCGGTCAGCATTAGGCAGAGATTCGACCTATATGCGAATATCAGGCCCATCAAGACCTTGGGCGGGATCAAGGGAAGGCTCGGGCCAGTTAATCTAATATGCGTCAGGGAGGCCACGGAGGGGCTCTACACCGGGATAGATGTGAGACTCTCGCCCGATGTTGCCATCGCAATCAGAAAGATAAGCAAAAGNCAATCTCTGAGGGTTGCTAGAAAGGCATTCGAGATAGCGAGGGAGAATGGATGGAATAAGGTTATCGTGGTTACCAAGAGGAATATCTTGAAGGAAACTGATGGTCTCTTTATAGAGGCGGTCCAAGAGATTGCGAAAGATTATCCGGAGATAACTTGGGAGGAGTATTTTATAGATAATCTTGCTCAGCAACTCGTTAAGAACCATGAGCGATTTAACCAGACTGTAATCTTAGGGACCAATCTCTTCATGGATATAATAAGCGAGGAAGCCTCAGCCCTTGTCGCGAGCATAGGGATGGTCTATTCCGCGAATATGGGCGACAACTACGCCATGTTTGAGCCAGCACATGGAAGCGCTCCNAAATACAAGGGGCAGTATAAGGTAAACCCCACGGCCACGATACTCTCCTATGCATGGATGATCGGATACCTCGGCGAGAGGGAGAAGATGAACATCATATTCAGGGCGACGGAGGATGTTATAGCCGAGGGAAAACATGTAACATATGATCTCGGCGGAAACGCTTCAACCCTTGAGATGNCTGAAGCCATAGCAAAAAGGATAGGAGCGCTGCTTGAGAAGGGTTATTAACAGATTTATCTCCTCTTCACGCTCACCCTGACTAATTCCTCATTGGATACGTCTTTTAAGCGACCCAGGCCCTCAATAACCCTGCCAAGGGGCTTAACCTTGCTATAAGCGACTGGTTGCTCATCCCTGCTCATCGGGGTCGGGCCGAAGAATATACAGAGGCAGTTCCCATCGGGCCAGTAAGCCACCTCACCGACCTCCATCAGCGTCCTNTCACCCTTAAGCTCGAGTTTCACTGGCAGTTCGAAGTACACTTCATCACCCCATCTCTCAGCCTTAGCTTCGAATGAAGAGTTCTCTAGAAGCTTTTCAAGTTCCGGCTCATCCACTAGTTCGCAAATCACCCTAACACCAGAACTAAAATCGAGGCTAACTATGTAAGGCATATCTCCTCAAAAATAATCAAGAGCCGCTGCGCTAAATACCTTATAACAGCTTAAAGTCCCCGGCCGGATGAAAACTTGAGGAGAATGAGAGAACGTTCACCGTGTCAGTAGTTGCTTTAGTTCCTCGATTATCTTGGTCCCGGAGCTTGTTCCAAGCCTGTCGGCCCCTGCTTCTAGGAAGTTGAGGGCTTGTTCTCCGGTTCTTATGCCGCCGGCCGCCTTTATCTTGACGCGCGGTGACAGTATGCTTCTCAGGAGTTTCACGTCTTCTATCTTTGCGCCGGAGGGCCCAAAGCCCGTTGAGGTTTTGATGAAGTCCGCGCCAGTCCTCTCAACGATCCTCGCCGCAGCAACCTTCTCCTCATCAGTCAGGTAGCAGCACTCTATGATCACCTTCAGGATGTTATCCCCTATAGCCCTCTTGACCTCCCTAACCTCCTCCTCAACATAGTCGTATCTCCCAGACTTCAGCATCGGCAGATTTATCACCATATCAACCTCGGATGCGCCCTCATCCACCGCGCGCCCAGCCTCCTCCACCTTAACCTCCCTAAACGTCGAGCCAAGCGGGAAGCCCACAACCGTGCAGACCCTGATACCCGTCCCCCTCAAAACCCGATAAGCCAATGGAACATATATCGGGCTAACACATACAGCAGCAAACCCATACCGAACAGCCTCATCACATAATCTCCGAANATCATCCTCCGTAGCATGAGGCTGAAGCAAGGTATGATCTATTGTCCTAGCAACATGTTCGATGGCCCATTTGCCTTTACCCATGCATAAAGATTATAACCTATCAACTATAAAAGCTTGATAGAGCATAAAAATAACAAGAATTTTACTGGCTTAGAAAACTTTTTCTCAAGAAGCCGGTTTTAGCGAATCTCAGAATCTCTCAACAGCTGTTATTGTCATTCCTCCATCAACAACTATTGCTTGTCCGGTAACGTAACTCGCCTCATCGCTTGCCAAGTAGATGGCTGCGCCAGCTATATCCTCCGGCTTTGCAAGCCTTCCGAGAATGCATCTTGACGCCATCCTCCGCCGTTCATTCTCATCCGTCACCGCATAAAGGAGAGGAGTCTCAGTTGGCCCCGGACATATAGCATTCACTCTGATGTTATATGGTGCCAACTCGACGGCCATAGCCCTCGTAAGTGCTAAGACAGCACCCTTTGATGCGGAATACGCCGCGTGTCCGGGCTCACCTACTATGGCAGCCTTTGATGATATGTTGATTACAACCCCACTTCTTCTCTCCATCATATGAGGTACGACTACTTGGGATGGAATCACCACTCCCAAAACATTGACCTTGAAGAGTATTTCCCAGAANTCTAATGGCTCTTCCCAAAATGGCTTTCCTCGGTAAATGCCAACATTATTCACTAAGATGTCTATTTTCCCATATCTTCTAAGCAGCTCGGAGACTATTTCCTGCATCTTATCACGCGATGTTACATCACCCTGAAAGCCTATAGCTTCCCCACCAATTTCCCGTATTCTTTTGGCAGCCTCTTCTGCCCTATCACCAGCGATATCAATTATCGCAACTTTAGCCCCTTCACTCGCGAATTTTGAAGATATTGCAAAGCCTATTCCACTTGCTCCACCAGTCACTATGGCAACCTTATCTTTCAGCCTCATATATCTTATAATCAAATAAGAGCAACTTAAATCTTTGCTCTGCGACCTCTTCAGGCCCTGAAAAGTTAAGGTAATGCGATTTCCTAATAAAAGAATGACGCTAGATCATTCTATTGGTAATTCTACCGGCTTACGATCTTTTATAGACTTTATAGCGGCCAGCGTCGCCTCTAAGGCTTTTCTACCATCTTCACCAGTTACTTCAGGTTCTCGATCTTCAATTATCGACTTTATGAAGCTCTCAGCTTCAGCTATGTAAGCTTCCTTGAATCTATCTCTCCAACTATGGAATGGTTCAGTAACTATTTTTTGATCTTTATGACAAATTAATAGACTTGTTCCCTGGATCTCGCCTATCGCGATTAAGCCCTCAGTCCCAAGCACCTCGACTCTAGCATCGTATGCATAGTTAACCGGACAGCCGCCATCAATTATTCCAAATCCGCCTTTTTGGAATCTAGCTATAACTGCGACTATGTCATGAAAATCGGGGAACTCCTCAGCCACATCAGGCCTTAGCAGCGCCGCCGCGTCAGCGTAAATCATTTTAAATTCATCATTCATGAACCATCTAAGCGTGTCGAAGTCATGGCTATTGACCTCCGCAACCATACCCAAGCCCGTCCTCGGATCCAAAGCCCATCTTGGAGGAAGTCCGGGACCCCTCCCAACAGATTTCACCAAAACCGGCTTTCCTATTACTCCTTCATCGATCAGCGATTTGGCCTTTCTGAATTCTGGGTCAAACCTGCGCATAAAGCCTATCTGGAGCTTTACATTATTCCTTCTAGCGACTGAGATCATTTCATCCGCCTCTTTTAGCGTTAGGGCCATGGGCTTCTCGCAGAAAATATGTTTCCCCGCCTCGGCCGCCTCAACTGTTAGAGGGTGGTGCGTAAATGTTGGGGTGGTTATGAAGACGGCGTCAAAATCCTCCTTCTTTATGGCATTTGTGAGGCTTTCATAATAGCTTATGCCGCCGAGAAGACTTGCCAAGTTCTTTGCAGCCTCTAGGTTTGCGTCAACGACTGATACGACTTCCGCCATAGAAATTCTAAAGGCCAAGTTTGTCCCATGTACCTGTCCCGTTCTACCAGCTCCGATAATACAGACTTTAACCTTCCTCGTTTCTATGTCACCCCGGCATTACGCTTGGANACCCGCTTAAAAATGTTATTTATGCAGAAATCTTCTCAAAACCATTGTTCATTCATTTAAGTTCTCGCCGACGCTTCCGGAAAAACTTTATGACCCGATCCAGCTAAGTACGCATGCTGAATTGTCTAAAGAAATCCTCCTTGAGAAATTGAGAAAAGATGTCGAGAATTGTAGGAAGTGCATTTTGTGGAGGACTAGGAATAGACCTGTCTTTGGCGAAGGGCCTGTCGATGCTAAGATGATGATTGTCGGCTTGGGACCTGGGAGGCAAGAGGATCTTCAAGGGAGACCTTTCGTCGGTGCTGCTGGCAGGTTTCTGGATCAACTTCTGACTGAGGCTGGCTTAAGCAGAAGTGGGGTCTATATAACAAATGTAGTCAAGTGCTTTTTGCCCGATAATAGGGCAACTGAGGACCAAGTTAAATCATGTACCCCATATCTAGATCAACAGATTGAGATTATTCAGCCGAAGCTAATAGTAGCTCTCGGGAATGTTGCAGCATGCTATTTACTTGGGAAGTTTGGTTTAAGATGTGAATCCATGGAGAAAATTCACGGGAAGGTTTACGAGGTCTCAAGCTTGACTTTGAGCCTCCATATAATCCCTATGTATCATCCAGCCTCAGCTCTTAGGAATCCCGGGCTCCGAGGTAGGCTCGTCGAGGATTGGAGAGAGCTCGGCAGGATTATTAGGAGTCTCGGGCTGGCGGGGTCAACTTTAATTTAACTTTAATACTTCGACCAACTCGTCTCAATATTGATGAGGGTCAAAGTGAAGTACTTCGCGTCAATAAGGGAACTNTTTGGTGTTAGCGAGGAAGAGTATGAGGTTGAGAGAGGGGTCAAGCTCGCGGACTTGCTGCTCAATCATATTCCAAGTAGGCATGCACATGTAGCCGAGGTCTGGAGGGATAAAGTAGAAGGCTTCATGAGGGGCGGGGAAGCGAGCTACATCGTTATCGTAAATGGTGATAGAGCTAGGCTTGATCAGGAGCTAAAGGATGGGGAC
>JGI24721J26819_10003639_pt1 | contig 16405 bp, 14 predicted proteins | sample YelNatPaOPGAMG01_FD_26819 | JGI IMG/M metagenome (IMG submission 26819) | reverse complement strand
AAAAGAACCACTGGCTATAACACAGGTTTTGCGTCAGGCGGGGTGACGTGCAAACTTAGAGCTTTGTGCTTCTATTCAAGTGTAGTACAGGTTGACAGTTTTGTACTTCGATATCTGCCTAACCGAAAATTTTCAAAACATTTGGTTTGCTTATCCATTTCGGAGCAAATAGTTTGCAATACCAGAATGTATTTAATCCTAAATACAATCCTATCAATCCTAAAATCAAGATTCAGACAATGGAAGAATTTATTAAAGCAGGATTCACAGTGATTGGCACTGAAACCAANCCANTANNACAATTCAACAATTTACGAGAACTACAAGATTTTATCAGAGCGAACAATCTCGATAACGAAGAAACGCTCGAAAATCATAGTTTAGATATTGGTTTTAAAGTATTTGACAGCGTTGAAGCTCCACAATGGAAAGTGGATGACAAAGGGAAAATCCAATTTCCTGAATTGAACAATGACCCCCTATTTTGACTAATCATACGATGTGAGTAAACGAAATCATTTAATACTTTGACTGTTGGCTCCGACTTTTCTGCAGGGGAGTCACTTTTTACAACGTTGTTTTCCAATTGAGTCAATTTATTTAGATTGAGTGATCACTAAACGTTAAAGCCATGAAACAGCGATTTTTGTTTTATTTTATTCTGATTTTTGGATTGTTTTTGGGCGTTACCCATTCGGTCGATGCGCGCAGGACGTATGGAAGAAGTCACACAACGATGCATTACACGCGTTCTTCATCCTATCATCCACGAACCTATCATGCGTCTTTTTCCAAAAGAAGTCAATCTCACTACCATTCGTCCCGAAACGCGGGATATTCATCTCGTCATCCGTATCATTTTACATCGGGAAGGCACAAAACAACCTATGCATCGGGTGTCAGCCGAGATAAGCATGGTCGCATTAAACGGAGCAGCAGCGCCCGTCATGAATTTATGGTTAGAACGGGCTATCCTCATGGCCGTCCCGGATATGTGATTGATCACATTGTTCCGTTGAAAAAAGGTGGTAGTGACTCTCCCGACAACATGCAGTGGCAAACCAAAGCGGATGCGAAAGCCAAAGATAAATGGGAATGAGCTAACGTTTATGGTCATCAGTTCTTTGGGTCTGCTTGCGGTTTTCTTCAGGCAACGAGGGTGGAACAGGGTGAGCGGCACTTTTATGCTTACCTTTGCATTTTATTTTGCAAAGCGACAATTGATGTGGCTATGAGGAAAAAGAATACCCATTCGATCGGATCCGAGAAAAAAAACAAACCGTCACTGATGACGTTGTTGAAACCGTATAAACTGCTCTTAGTTATTTTAATAACGTTTGCTTTGCTGAGCAATGGCGTCAATTTAATCATTCCAAAAATCATTGCGCATGCCATTGATGACTTTTCCAAAGGCTCTTTTTCCTATCCCAAAGTGGTATGGGAATTTGTCGGTGCTTCGTTGATTATTTTAGTTTTCACTTTTTTCCAAGGAATTTTACAAACGATTGCTTCCGAAAGAGTGGCACGAGATCTTCGAGCCAGGATCATTGACAAAATTTCTCGTCAACGTTATGCCTTTATTCAGCAAGCCAATCCGTCGAAGTTGTTGACCAACCTGACTTCTGACGTTGATTCTGTGAAAATGTTTGTTTCAACGGCCATTGTTTCGCTTGTTTCGTCGGTTTTCATTATCGTTGGAGCCTCTTTTTTGTTAATTTCAATTGATTGGAAATTAGCGACGATGGTGTTAATGATTATTCCGTTGATAGGCGTCACCTTTTGGCTGGTGATGAAAAAGGTCAGAACGTTGTTCAAAATGAATCGTGAATTGATTGATCGGTTGAATAAGATCATCAATGAAAGTATTTTAGGAGCCGCTTTAATTCGGGTTTTGAATGCTCAAATGGTTGAATATGAAAAATTTCTCGATGCCAACACTCAATCTCGAAACATTGGTATAGCCATTCTTCGGCTTTTTGCGGTGCTCATTCCCATGGTGTTGTTTATCAGTAATTTGGCAACTCTTGTTATTTTAGCGGTTGGAGGTCATTTTGTTATTCATGGCAGCATGTCGTTGGGCAATTTTGCTGCGTTCAATTCATACCTTTCATTGTTGGTTTTTCCTATCATTGTGATTGGTTTTATCAGCAACTTTGTTGTGCAGGCGTCCGTTGCGTACGGTCGCATTGAACAGGTGCTGAAGGCTGAAGAAACGGCTCAACAAGGTCAGCTTCAGGCTCATTTAAAAGGAAACATCGCTTTGAACGACGTTTATGTGTGTTACGGAGATCATCCCGTGTTGAAGCATATTTCACTGACTATTCGTGCCGGCGAACGAACAGCCATTATTGGGCCGACAGCAGCCGGCAAAACGCAATTAGTCTATTTATTGATTGGTTTGATTGAACCCATTCAAGGAACGATTCTGTTTGACGGCATTGACCTGAAAACGATTGATCCACTGTCATTGCAGCATCAAATCAGCGCTGTTTTTCAAGATAGTGTTTTGTTTAACATGACTTTACGCGAAAATATTGCTTTCAACGCCAGCATTACGGACGAGGCCATGATGAAGGCGATTGAGACGGCTGAATTGCATGATTTTATACAAGGGTTGCCACTGGGTTTGGAAACGATGGTCAGTGAACGAGGCACCAGTTTGTCGGGTGGTCAAAAGCAACGCATTATGCTGGCAAGAGCGTTGGCGTTAAATCCTGCCATTTTGCTGCTGGATGATTTTACGGCACGGGTTGATTTGCACACGGAACGCAAGATTTTAGAGAACATTTCAAAAAATTATCCGGATCTTACGTTGTTGGTGGTGACTCAAAAGATTGCGCCCATTCGTGATTTTGATCATATCATTTTGTTGGAAGAAGGCGAANTGTTGGCTGAAGGGATTCACGATGCGTTGATGCAATCCAGTCCGGAGTATGTGCAATTGTTTAATTCGCAGAAGAGTATTCAAACTTATGAAACGAGTTCCATCCGTTCCTGATCAAATAAAGGAAGAGCCAATCCATTATCGGTTGAATTTGTCGGCCGATCAGCATGAGCCTGAAAACAAGGGTGCTTTCGGAACGTTTCGGCGATTGCTGACGTTGCTTGATGAAGAGCGTCGAAATCTTTACGTTGCGCTGTTGTTTATTTTGATCAATGCCGGATTGACCTTGATNAGTCCCTATTTAATTGGTCATGCCGTCGATCGATACATTGTCACCAAACAGTATGACGGAGTCATTCGTTCGGCTGTGTTGTTACTTATTGTTTTTATCTTGGCGTTTTTCAGTGGCTATGCACAAGCTCAATTAATGGGTAGAGTGGGTCAAAAGATGCTTTTTAGTCTGCGAAATCGGCTTTTCAATAAGTTGCAAGAACTTCCCATCGAATTTTTTCATCAAAACAAAGCGGGCGATTTGATTTCGCGCCTCAATAACGATACGGATAAGATCAATCAATTTTTTTCGCAGTCATTTGTGCAGTTTATGAGTAGTATTTTTACCATGACGGGTGCAGCCGTTTTTTTACTTGCCATTGATTGGAGGCTTGGGTTGGCTACCTTATCACCTGCTGTTTTGTTGTGGATTTACACCAGAAGTCTCTCGCATTGGGTAAAAGATCGAAATAGAGAAGCGTTGAGAACAACCGGGTTGCTAAGTGCTGAAGTACAGGAAAGTTTGCAGAATTTCAAAGTGATTGTTGCATTTAATCGGAGGGATTATTTCAAAGAACGTTTTGACGAGGTCAACCGTGAAAATTATCGGAAAACCGTTCGATCAGGAATTGCCAACATGGTTTTTATGCCGGTTTACACCTTGTTTTCAAATTTTGGTCAACTGATTGTGTTGGCTTTTGGTATTTATCTGATTAGCATCGGGCAATTTTCCATTGGTTTGTTGATCAGCTTTTTGGCTTATGTAACGCAATTTTACAATCCTCTTCGACAACTGGCTGTGCTATGGGCAAATTTTCAAACAGCGTTGGCCGGATGGGATCGAATTGCTCAAATCATCCGATTAGAAAGCAATTTACCGCTGTATCCAACTTCGATGCGCGAAAATTCATCGTGCTTATTGTCTTTTCGTCATGTCTCCTTTTCATATCCTAATGGGGAAGAAGTGCTTCATGATGTGAGTTTTGATTTGGAACGAGGCAAAACGTACGCCTTTGTCGGCCCCACGGGCGGAGGCAAAACAACGACTGCTTCGTTGATATCGCGCTTGTACGATCCAACGGAAGGAACCATTTTCTTTGATGGCGTCGATCTTCGATCCATGCCTGTGGAGATTCGTAGTCAGAAAATTGGCGTCATCTTACAAGATCCTATCCTTTTTACCGGCTCGTTAAGAGAAAACATTTTGTATGGGAATGCTCTTTATCAGGATCTTTCAGATCTCGAATTGTTTCATTTATTGCAAGATGCCGGGTTAAGTGATTTATTGAGTCGCTTTGAAAAAGGATTAGAAACGCCCATTCAATCGGCAGGTGAAAGTATCAGTCTGGGTCAAAAGCAATTGATTGCCTTCATTCGCGTGGTGTTGCGCCAACCTGAATTGTTGATTCTTGATGAGGCCACCGCCAATATTGATACCATGACGGAGCAATTATTGGAAACGATTTTGAGAAAACTGCCTCAATCGACCACCCGAATTGTGATCGCACATCGGTTAAACACGATTGAAAATGCGGATGAAATCTTTTTTGTCAATGCGCATTCGGTCATCAAAGCCGGCTCCATGGATGAAGCTGTTCATCTTTTGCTGCAGGGTAAGAGAAAATCGTGATTCAAAGGAGCTGTCATGAAATGTTGACTCTGACCGATGAAGATTGTCAACCTGTTGTTCTTCGAATTCCCTGATTCTTTTGAAACACAACGGTTGGAATTTTATAAATCTGTTTTATCTTTGTAACAAAACATCTGTTAACAACGACTGACAGCCTGCAAGAACGATCGTTTGACCGTTCAACATCATGAAGGCGTCTGNTAAAAAAGCCTGTTATGAAGATATTATCTGCTAATGCCATCCGGAAAGTGGATGCGTACACCATGGAAGTGAATTCCATTTCTGATTACGAATTGATGCAACGTGCTGCTTCAGTGGCCACCCATTGGTTGTTGAAAAGACTTCCTTTAGGAACGCATGTGGTGGTGTTGGCCGGAAATGGAAACAATGGAGGAGATGCTCTTGCCATTGCAAAAAATTTAATCGGAGAAGGTTATTCGGTGACTACCTATTTTTGTCATCATCACGTTACCCTTTCGGAAACGTGTCAGCAGGCCAAGAACGATTTGATGGGTTTGCCGAATGTGGAATGTATTGAAGTGCTCAGCGATAGTACCAACGTGGAGATCAAGGCTTCCGATTGGGTCATCGACGGTTTGTTCGGATCAGGATTAAATCGTCCGTTACAAGGCATTATTGCACACTGTGTTTCCATGATCAACAATTCCGGTGCCACAGTCGTTTCCATCGATATTCCTTCTGGTTTATCGGCAGATGCCTCTTTTGTGGTTGATCCCGATTTGTGTATCCATGCAACNTACACGTTGACTTTTCAATTGCCAAAACTCTCTTTTCTTTTTGCCGAACATGAAGAAATCATCGGAGAATGGCATTTGCTGGACATTGGATTAAGTATGGAGGCCATTAACAATGCCGAAACAGCTTATTATATGACTGATCTTTCGGCTGCGATAGGGATGTTGCGTAAACGATCGAAATTTGCTCACAAAGGAAATTTTGGACATGCGTTGATGATTGGCGGAAGTCGTGGAAAAATTGGAGCGGTTGTGTTGGCTTCCAAAGCTTGTTTGCATAGCGGTGCCGGTCTTCTGACCGTTCATTTGCCTGCCGGCGGAGAGGCTGTTTTGCACACAGTCTTACCGGAAGCGATGGTGGCGGCTGATCAACATGACGAACGCGTAACTCACATCAATGTCAGTGAGAAAGTGAATGCCATCGGNATTGGGTGTGGATTGGGTACTCATTCNCAAACCATCAAGGCAATGGAAGAGTTGTTGACCAATGCCGTTTGTCCCATGGTGTTGGATGCTGATGCGCTGAATGCTTTAGCTTTGCATCCTGATTGGAGCAGTTTATTGACTACAAATGCTATTGTGACTCCACATCCTATTGAGTTTGATCGTATGGCAGGCAAATCGTCCACCAGCATGGAACGACTTGAAAATGCGCGTCAATGGGCTGTGGATCATCAATGCATCGTGGTACTGAAGGGCGCTTATTCGGCTGTTATCAACACAGTCGGGGAGGTGTGGTTCAATTCAACCGGCAATCCTGGCATGGCAACTGCCGGCAGCGGTGATGCATTGACAGGCATTATTCTGGCATTATTGGCACAAGGCTATGAACCTTTTGATGCTGCGCGTCTGGGAGTATATCTCCATGGATTGGCAGGTGATTTGGCTGTTGAAACCTACGCGCAGGAATTTTTGACAGCCGGCACGTTAATTGATTTTCTGGGTGAAGCGTTTCACAAATTGTATAACACGTGACGATGGATTGAAGTTTAGAATGAATGGATAAAATTCTTTCTCAACAAACATTGAAACAACATGGGATTAGATTCATGATCCTTGAAAATATTCTGTTGGCTTTAGGGTTGAATCTTCTTTAGACCTTATCCACTCTCAAAAAACATATCCAAAAGCGAACAGGAATGGTGAATCAAAGCTGCAGCATGGAATTTTGTTCTAAACTTTCCAACTTTTGTGTCTTGACACCAAAAAAGGATACAAAAACAGCAAAACTCATCTCTCGCTTATTTTTCGGCTCACCGCAGGAGGTCGCAAGTTGAAGAGCAGCTCAGATGGAGTTAAATTATAAGGAGCAAGTCTGCTCAAGCCAATTTTTTTTCTATATTTGCTGATTGTTATCTGGCAACCAAAGATGCTTCTCTTGTTCAAAGTCTCTTTTTCGAGTGCCATCCATTTGCAACGTAATACAACCATGAAACGAGTCATCAAACAAGACGTAAGTCGGTGGTTATTCAGCTAGTTCGATCTATCTTTACTGTTAAAAAATAAAAAAATCGTATGAAATCACTATTTTTAAGTCTCTTCTTAGCAACTCTTTTTGTAGCATCGACTCACGCACAAAGCAGTAGTCGCGATCGCTCATTCATTGCAAACGGAATTACATACAGTTTGCCCAAAACTGAGATTGTGGTTCAAATCAAAGCAGTAAAAACCATTCGTTTGGTTGGTCCCTATTATCAATATACAGAACGGTATCTTGGCACGCGGGATGTGATCACTAAAAACAGTGTTCAATGGTCAGTGCAGGATGTGAAAATTTTAACAAAACCGATTCCTGACGAGCAAAATACATTTTTTATCAAACCTGATCCTGCTTCGTCCATTTCATACGTGTCGTTAACTCCCAATGGATTGTTATGCGGCTTGAATGTGCCTTCGGAAACAGTTCCGGTGCCGGTGGATCTTTCGGCTTCAAATCCACCCGCAAAACCTAATTTGGAATTCAATAATTTGATTTTAACGGAAGATTTGTTACAAGCCAATTCCATTGCTCGTATGGCTGAAGTGGCAGCCAAGCAGATATATAATTTGCGTGACAGTCGCATCAGTCTGATCACCGGAAATGTGGATAAAGTGCCTGATGGTGCTGCTCTCAAAGAGATGCTGGCTCAGATGGATCAATCGGAAAATGATTTAATGGAACTGTTTGTGGGAAAAACAGTGGCCATTCCGACTACCGTGACGTATGAAATTATTCCTGCACAAGAAGTGAACAATGAAGTATTGTTTCGTCTTTCCAATGAAAACGGGGTGGTTGGTCGCACCGATTTAAGCGGTCAACCTTATTATCTCAATGTGAAAGATGCAACCACTCCAAAACCATCTTCGGGAAGTGATCGAGGTGGCGACAATGCGTTGTTTTATCGCCTTCCGGGCAAAGCGTTGGTGACCCTCAACGATCCATCGGGAAATGTCATTGCCAGAGCTACGGTGACGATGGCTCAATTTGGCTCTGTTCAAGCGCTTCCGTCTTCCTTGTTTGGCAAAAATCCGGTGAAGATTCACATCGACCCGTCCACCGGTGCTTTGTTAAGTATAGAAAAATAAAGGATTTTCCTTTTAAAATAAAAAGAGGCTATCAGATCAATAGCCTCTTTTTTTGTGATTCTTTCTCACACTGCTGCATTACGCGTTGCTTCCTTGTCCGTTCTTTACAGGTTGATCTTTCAGCAAGTCTCTGATTTCTTTCAATAACGTTTCAGTTGCCGTCGGTGCTGGCGGAGCAACAGGTTTGGCATCTTCTTTCTTTTTTAATTTGTTCATGGCTTTAATGACCAAAAACATGACGAATGCCACCGTGAGAAAGTCGATGAAAATGGTAATAAACTCTCCGTAACGAATGGCTGCTTCAGGTTTTGTAACGACACCGGCTGCATTATGTTGTGCAGCAGATAAAACAATTTTAAGCGAAGAAAAATCAACTCCCGATGTGAGTTGTCCGATAATGGGCATGATGATCCCATCAATAAAACCGGTGACCAATTTTCCAAATGCAGCACCCATCACAAAAGCAATGGCCATGTCCACTAAATTTCCTTTCAAAGCAAATTCTTTGAATTCGTTGTACATTTTTTGCATGGTGTAATCATTTTAAGTTTGTTCAAAGATAATGCATTTTTTATGATTAGATCATGTCGTGAATAGCACATTAATTTTCAGCTCGTTTCATGATGTTTGCTGTACTACGGTTATTCCTGAAAGTGGAGCTCAAAAATGGTTTTCGCATGTTGTCCGTTGCTTTTTGGCCAATTGCGACCAAGATGATGAGCTGCTTTTGTTCTTGTTGTTGACTGATAATGCACTCGACACATGGTGAGGCGACGCTCGGCGCATGGTATTTTTGAATTGGCCGTCAATGGATAAACGCCAATTTATCTCTACCTTTGTAAATTAATCGTTTTGTCAGTTTGATGGTATGAGTTCAGAGGAAAATATTTCGATTCATGGCGCACGCGTCAATAACTTAAAAAACGTTTCGGTAGAAATTCCGCGCAATGCGTTGGTTGTCATCACCGGTTTGTCGGGTTCGGGAAAATCTTCGCTTGCTTTTGATACATTGTATGCTGAAGGGCAACGTCGTTATGTGGAAAGTCTTTCGGCTTATGCACGGCAATGGGTCGCATGAGTAAGCCTGAGGTGGATTTTATTAAAGGACTTCCACCGGCCATTGCAATTCAACAAAAAGTAAATACCCGCAATCCACGTTCGACAGTCGGAACTTCTACTGAAATTTATGACTATATCAAATTGTTGTTTGCGAGGATCGGAAAGACGTTTTCACCTGTGTCGGGCGTTGAAGTGAAAAAACATACGGTTGAGGATGTCGTGGCATTTGCCGAACAATTGCCTGTGCATTCGATGATGATGGTGCTGGCTCCTATTCAGTTGCATCATGACCGTACGTGGCATCAACAATTGGAATTGCTCCGTTCTCAAGGATTTTCGCGGGTAAAATACGGTGAACGCTATGTTCGGATCAACGATTTGCTGAATGAGAAAAAAATTGATGAGCATGTCGCTATGCTGTTGGTGATTGATCGTTTGGAAGTGACGGACGATGAATCAATGAAAAATCGGCTGGCCGATTCGGTCGAAACAGCTTTTTTTGAAGGAAAAAACACGTGTGTTGTTGAAGTGCAACAAGAAGACACCGTTCAGTCTTATCTTTTTTCAAAAGCTTTTGAAGCAGATGGCATGACGTTTGAAGAACCATCCGAACAGCTTTTTAGTTTCAACAACCCACTGGGGGCTTGTCCGGTGTGCGAAGGCTTTGGTCGCGTTATCGGCATAGATGAAAACTTGGTTATTCCCAACAAACAATTGTCTGTTTATGAAGATGCTGTTGCCTGCTGGCGTGGTGAAGTGATGAGCGAGTGGAAACAACAGGTGATACGCGGCGCTTCCGAAGTAGGTTTCCCGATTCATCGTCCTTATTTTCAATTGAGTAATGCCGAAAAAGCTTTATTGTGGGATGGATGTTCCTCTTTTCAAGGTATTCGATCTTTTTTTCGTTTTTTGGAAGAAAATCAATATAAAATTCAATATCGTGTTCTGCTGTCACGCTATCGAGGAAAAACAGTTTGTCCCGAATGCAATGGAACCCGACTGAAAAAACAAGCACAATGGGTCAAAGTGGGAGGACGATCGATCACCGAATTGGTTGATTTATCCATTCGAGAATTGAAAGAATTTTTTGTGACTTTAAATCTTGACCAACAAGAACAACTGATCACGAAACGATTAATGGTGGAAATCATGAATCGCATTCAGTTTTTATTGGATGTCGGTTTGGGATATCTGACGCTGAATCGACTATCCAATACGTTGTCAGGTGGCGAAAGTCAACGGATTAATCTGGCGACTTCGTTGGGCAGCAGTTTAGTTGGCTCTTTATACATTTTGGATGAGCCAAGCATTGGGTTGCATTCACGTGACACGAATCTATTAATCAAAGTATTGCATCAATTAAGAGATTTGGGCAATACGGTGGTAGTCGTGGAACATGACAAGGCTATCATGGAAGCGGCTGATTATATTATCGATTTGGGACCTGGAGCCGGTAGATTGGGAGGCGAGATTGTGCTTGCTTCGCCGATGCCTGTGCGCAAGGAAATGGTCGAAAAGTCGTCTAACTCTTTTACGCTTCGCTATTTAACCGGCCACGAAAAGATTGACGTTCCCGCATATCGTCGTAAATGGCACAACTATATTGAAATAGAAGGAGCTGCCGAGAACAACTTGAAATTCATCAACGTGCGTTTTCCACTCAATGTGTTGACGGTGGTGACCGGTGTCAGCGGCAGTGGCAAATCATCGCTTGTAAAAGGCATTTTTTATCCCGCCGTGAAACGAGAATTGGGTGGAACGTCCTTAGAACGCCCAGGCGCATTTGGGAAAATGAACGGCAGTTTGCATCTTATTTCCGATATTGAATTGGTAGATCAAAATCCCATTGGAAAATCCTCGCGCTCCAATCCGGTGACTTATCTGAAAGCGTATGATGAGATTCGACGCTTGTTTGCAGAGCAACAATTAGCCAAACAATTTGGCTTTACGCCATCAACGTTCTCATTCAATGTGGAAGGCGGTCGTTGTGAAACGTGTCAGGGCGAAGGCGTGATCACGGTGGAAATGCAGTTTATGGCTGACATCACCTTGATTTGTGACGAGTGTCATGGTAAACGGTTCAAATCGGATGTGTTAGAAGTAAAATATCAGGGGGCTTCTATTTTTGATGTGTTGGAAATGACGGTTAATCAGGCCATTGAATTTTTCTCATCGTCCAAAGGATTGACTGAAAAGCGTATCGTGAAGCGATTAAAACCATTGCAGGATGTTGGATTGGGTTACATTAAATTGGGTCAATCCTCGAGCACCCTTTCAGGCGGTGAAAGTCAACGGGTTAAACTGGCTTCTTTTTTGGCCGAAGAAAAAACGGCTCCCATGTTGTTTGTGTTTGATGAACCAACGACGGGATTGCATTTTCACGACATTAAAACATTGTTGCATGCTTTTGCTGCATTGATTGAACGTGGACATACCGTTGTGGTGATTGAACATAACTTAGAGGTGATTAAATGTGCCGATCATATCATTGATCTTGGTCCTGATAGTGGAGTAGATGGCGGAGAATTAATTTTTCAAGGGACACCGGAAAAATTGATTCAATGCGAACGATCGGTTACCGGTTTTTATTTAAAACAAGAAATGGAAAAAGGTTCTTGATGACAATCCTTCCTGTTTTTTTTGGGGCAAAAACGACCGAAAAAGTAGGTTGGAAGGTCGTTTTGAAACGGCTAAAGTTGAGGAATATGACGGCTATTGAACGAGAACAACAGACCATAAAGATCATGATCGGCATTTATTGTCATGATCATCATCACCCATCAGATGAATTGTGTGCGGAGTGCAACAATTGGTTGATTATGCCCTCGTGCGCTTGCAGAAATGTCCGTTTGCACCGAATAAACCCACATGTAAAACATGTCCTGTCCATTGTTATAAACCTTCGGAACGTGAACGCATGCGGCAAGTCATGCGATATGCCGGCCCGAGAATGATATGGAGTCATCCGCTGATGGCCATCCGGCATCTTCTGAATGAAATCTGGCGTCCGAAAGGACGTATCAACAAAACAAAACGAACCTGACACAATGAAATGCCTTTAATAACAGAATGACTCATCGGTTATGGATTTTCATGTGATCTAAAAAAAATCATTTATCCCCACGAAATCATTCATTTCCTTTGATTCAGTGGTGGAGATTTAGATGTCATTATGATAACGACAAATCACACCTTGATTGTATTAACTGATTCATTTCCTTATGGTTTGAAAGAAACCTTTTTGGAAAATGAGGTGCCATTTTTGGCAGAAGCGTTTGATGTTGTTCATCTTTTCCCGTTGCATGGAGAAGGCTCATTTCGTCCGCAAGCTTCCAATGTGGTGGTTCATTCTCCATTTCTTTCATTTAATCCCAAAAATCAGAAGCGACTTTTCATGGCGGGCCTTTTCAATCGAAGCCCGTTGGGTTTTGCTTTGAAAGAATGGATTGCTAAATCGGTCTATAAACATCCACTGCAATGGCGTGTTTGGGCAGCAGCATTACTGGTTTTTCGGGCTTCGGTAGCTAATCAAAAACGGATGGCGGAACTGCGTGCTTTGTTGAGTGAACACACCGTTGTCTATTCTTATTGGGGCGATAAATTGGCATTGCTCATTCCTGAACTGAAAATCGAACATGAATCGTTCAAAAGTGTCGTCCGATTTCACCGTACGGATCTTTACGAAGCGTTTAAGGGTGGATATATTCCTTTTCGATCAATTTTATTGCCAAAAGTTGATCATGCGGTGTTTATTTCCAACGACGGGAAACGATATCTGGAAACAAAGTATCGGTCACTTATTCGTCATTCTCATTTGTTTCGACTGGGTGTGGCCGATCATGGGGTGAATCCTGCCAATGCGGCTCAGATGTTTCATTTAGTAAGTTGTTCATATATGGTTCCGGTGAAACGAATTCCCCTGTTAATGGATGCGTTGAAATTATTACATCTTCCTGTCCGTTGGACGCATATCGGGTCGGGGCCTTTATATCAGTCGATTCTAAAGAACGCAGCTTCGTTGCCAGACTATATTCAGACCGAATGGTTGGGAGAAAAGTCGAACAGCGAAGTATTGGCTTATTATGCCGCAACGCCTGTTGATCTTTTTATCAATGTGAGTGAAAGTGAAGGCGTTCCGGTATCCATCATGGAAGCATTGTCGTTTGGTATTCCGGTGATGGCTACGAATGCAGGAGGAACGGGAGAGATTGTGGATGAGCAGGTTGGCACTCTTTTGCCGGTGGATATTTCGCCGTCTGATTTGGCCAAGGCTATTCGCCAATTTATGGAACAACCAGATAAAACTACTTTACGCCTCAACGCCCGAAAAAGATGGCAAGAACGGTGTGATGCTGAAAGCAATTTTCGGGCTTTTGCAACTTTTCTTCTCACCGTTTAATGGGCTCAAGCGTTCCCTTTAAGCAGCTGAAAAGTTGTGCTTTTTATTTTTTTGGCACTATTTAATCCAAACGTAATTATAAAAATCAGTGTTAATCTTTTTTTTTGCATCAACTGATAGAGCAGTTTATCAATGAACGAAAATTTGACCATGTCTTGAATGCCATTGAGTTGAATTTCAGGATAAAGATTCAATATTTTTTGNTGTAATTNTCTATCTGCATTTTTCAAATTGTTTATCTTGGTCATTAATTTGAATGCGCTGATCGCTTTTTCATATNGTATNGCATCTTCTTGTGAAAGAAAAAAAGATTCCACTATTTTGATGGCTGCAAAGACGTTTGTGAGAAATTGTTCATTGCAATGCTTTGTATATGCATTTTCATTATACTGAATGTAATGATACAATGGTTTTTCAACTTTGACAATTTTATTGGCAAAGTAAGCTAGTCGAGGTAAGGTGTGGTAATCCTCTAATACATTTAGACCTTCTTCCCATCGGATATGATATTCGTGATAAAGGTGAGTCTTTATAAGTTTTCCGCAATTGTAGGAAGGAGAAAGACTTGAGAGAACAAGATTGATGTACTCTGTTTTATCAGGACTAAAACGAATTTTTTGAATGGTCNTAGCGTGCTTTTTTTCTCGAAATATATCGGACACCACTATATCGGCATTTTCNTCTTCTGCTTTTTTCAATAGTGTTTCCACACAATCTTGTTCAATATAATCATCGCTATCAACATGTAATACATATTTTCCAGTCGCATGGTCAATCAATGTATTTCTGGCTGCAGCCAATCCTCTNTTCCTATCATTGCGAATGATTGTTGTTTGATGCGCCCTTTCCGGATATTGATCAATGATGATTTGCAGCATCTCAATAGCGTTATCGGGCGAACAATCATCTAAAAACAGATATTCTATAGGCTCAAATGTTTGTTCNAAAAGNGAACGAGCACATTTTTCAATAAAAGGGGCGGTGTTGTAAACCGGTACTAATATGGAGACTTTTGGATTCATGAAGATTTTATCAATGAGCAAATAATGCTTGAAATGCTTTTTCAAAACGGTTGGTCCACGTGTGTTCCGCCTCAGCACGCATCCGTGCCTTTTTTTTCATCTCTAAACGGATTCGTTCGTTGGCAGGTTTCAGATAGAAGGTAGCTTTGTCAATAAATTCTTCATTGCTTTTGCATAACACAATTTCTTTTTCATCTTCAAAATAACCGGCTAATTCATCNGTAAAGGGTGCAATTTGCAACCCTCCACACATTGGAATTTCAAACGTACGCAAATGAAGTTTATGCACCGGATGTTTTAGTCCAAAGGTATTTCGTAATTCTGAGATTCCCAACGAAAGAGCATGATTGGAGTAAATTTCGCTTATTTGGGCAAAAGGAACGGATGGTTTAAGTTCAAGGTATTCATTGTTGATCAACCGATGGTTTTCGGGGANGAGCTTGTTTTTGATGGTACCGTAAGCTACTTTTCTGCCAATNNTGAATTTGGATAAACGCCAAAGCAATTGGATCGTTTCGTGATAGGTGAGCGTTTTTTGTTCCGTTGATGAAGCATTGGAGAAAAAACCATCTGAATAAAGGGTACAAGGTATGTTATTGCTAATTAACTGATTTACTCTATTCACACGGTCATCGTAGAGTCTTCCGACAAAACCGATGGAATAGATTTCATGAGTATGATGGGGAAAAAATGTGTATGGATTGGCTGCATAAGGTTGAAAAATAGTCTTGCAGTGCCATCGTTCGAAAAGAGATTGCGTTTCCCATGAGGTGAGCCACACCAGATCAAAAAAAGGTGCCATTTCGCGGTGAATGAAAGGAGCATGTAGATTATCAAAGCAGATGAGCAATGAAGGAATCCCTATCTTTTTTACTTCATTCATGGTTTCCTTATATAGAAACTTTTCCGGCGCTGCATTCATAAAAAGATCTATCGAAGCTGCCTTTTGCCGTAATGTTTTGGGCAACTGTTCGTTGGCTTCTTCAATGGTCTTAAATAATAAGGGATTAAACACTTCGATGGTGTGTCCGTTTCGTTCCAATTCATCAAAAATGTGAGTTCGTTGCCATTGCAACATGTACGAATCGGTTTCGGGGAAAAAGTAAAAAATATGCATTGAGTCAATTGCTAAAAATGGATGATCTACGAACAGCTACACAGCTGTTTTGATACCGTGTAATATTCCCAAAAGTAAAGATTTAAGTTTTGCCATTTTGTCTTTTTCAAAATATATTTTTAATATGCGAAAGAATACATGATATTTAAAGAATTTATATTTTGCAGAAAATAGGAAGTCATCCGGATATATTTTCCATAAAAGTAAATTATTCCTGACATAAAAATAGGTACTTTGAGCCGAGTAATTATTTATGGTAATCCCAAACGATCCTCTTGTTTTATAACCTTCAGTGTGTTCCATATAAATATCGGTGAATAAAGCTATTTTATATCCATTTTTGCGGGCCCGCATACATATTTCTGTGTCGAGACAATATATTGCGAAATCCTCCCGGAATCCGCCTATTTTGTCAAACATTGCGGTTTTATATATCGACCCTGAAGAATAAACGCTGCCTTTATCAATATAAATAGTATTTGACTCTTTCCCTGATTTTCTACTTGTTGTTGGGGCAAAAATACCTACAGAATCATCGTTGAATGTTTTAATCCTTTCTATAAATTGACCGAAACTGTCTTCTTTAAAATAGCTGTCCTGATCCATGGTCAAAAGATGAGTATACCCTTGTTTCTGTGCCCAGCGAATTGTTTCATTAAAGGGAAAAGCAAGGTATTCATTTTTCCCGGTTGTGCGAACTTCTA
>JGI24721J26819_10003624_pt1 | contig 16427 bp, 14 predicted proteins | sample YelNatPaOPGAMG01_FD_26819 | JGI IMG/M metagenome (IMG submission 26819) | reverse complement strand
AGAATAAATAAACAACTTCTAAGCATAGTTAGTTATTTTTAGCTAAATAAGCAACCTTTGTCAAGAAAAAAACATATAAATTTTATACCGTTGAAAAAAAAACATTGATAAGCTAATATTAAGAAGGGGGCAGGCGATGATTACCAAAGCTACTGAAAAAATCAATAACCTCGCACCAATAAACATAAACCCACTCACTGAATCACTTGAAAACTTGCAGAAATTACATTATTCAATACTTCTTGCAATCCCGCATGCAGTTATCGGCTTAAAAGACAGAATAATAATTTTTGCGAATGAATCTGTTGAAAATGTATTTGGTTGGAAGCCAGCTGAGATAGTTGGGAAGAGTACACGTATTTTATACAGAAGTGAAGAAGACTATGAGAAGATTGGTAAACACTTTTACCCAATCCTTGAAGAAAAAAAGACACATACTGAAGATTTTCCGTGTATCAGAAAAGACGGCAAGGAAATCTTATGCAGGATTACCGCATCAGTCATTGGTGAAAAGATGACTGATAAAGGGATTGTTGTCATGTATGAGGACATAACACAATATAAAAAAGTTGAAGCCAATTTGATAGAATCTGAGAGAAAGTATCGTGAACTTGTAGAGAATGCTAATAGTATCATCTTGAGACTAAATTCTAAAGGTGTCATCACCTTTATTAATGAATTTGGACAAGAATTTTTTGGCTATTCTAAGGACGAGATAATCGGCAAAAATGCAGTAGGAACAATCGTTCCAGTAACAGAAAGCACAGGACGTGACTTAAAAAACTTAATTAAGAATATCTGCGAAAATCCTAAGGCGGCATACGAAGAAAACATTAATGAGAATATGAAGAAGGATGGAAGTAGGATATGGATTCAATGGCATAATAAAGCTGTATTTGATGAAAAAGGTAATTTGGTGGAGGTCCTAAGTATTGGGAGCGACATCACAGAACGTATAAAATTAGAAAAAGAATTAAATAAGCATCGTGAACACCTCGAAGAATTAGTAGTAGAGAGGACTAAACACATTGAGAGATTAAACGCAGAACTAAAAGAAGCAAATAAAAGATTACAAGAACTCGATAGACTTAAATCCATGTTTATTGCATCTATGTCCCACGAGCTACGCACACCACTAAACTCAATCATTGGCTTTATAGGTATGACTCTTCAGGGCTTGTCAGGCGAGCTAAATGAAGAACAAAAGGATAATTTAGAAAGAGCTTATCGGTCAGCAAAACATCTTCTTAGCTTAATCTCCGACATCATAGATATCTCCAAAATCGAAGCAGGGAAGATTGACTCATTCATTGAAGAAGTCTCTCTAAAAGATACCATTAAAGATGCGATAAAGGTTATAGAACCCCTTTTAAAAGACAATAAATTGTATTTGAAATTTAACCTAACAAAAGATATTAAACTATATACAGACAAAAAAAGGCTATTACAATGTATGATTAATCTTTTGAGTAATGGAGCAAAATATACTGAAAGCGGCGGAATAACGATTAAAGTAAAAAAGAACAATGAAAATATAAATATCTTCGTTATCGATACAGGAATAGGAATATCTGAGAAGGACATGCCAAAGCTTTTTGAGGCATTTGAGAGAATAGATACGCATCTACGTTTCAAAGCCGGAGGAACAGGTTTAGGCCTCTACTTAACCCGAAAAATTGTTAAAGAGATTCTTAAAGGTGATATATCAGTTAAAAGTAAGGAAGGTAAGGGGAGTACCTTCATACTCATGATTCCCAAAGATTTAAAAAAACATTATGAACCAACTTCAGCATAAACAAAAATGAAGACTGCATTAATAATAGAAGATAATCCTGATAATATGGTTTTGATTACCAGACTTCTTAAAAAGCACGGTTATGAAACATTACAGGCGACTTCAGGTATAGAAGGTTATGAAATAGCATTAAAGTATAAGCCTGACTTTATAATCCTTGATATACAACTTCCTGACATCGAAGGAACAGAAGTCGCTCTTAGAATAAGAGAATCAGAAATAAGCAATAGTATTCCAATAATCGCCATGACATCATATGCAATGGCAGGTGATAGAGAAAGACTCTTGGCAGCAGGTTGTGACGGTTACATCGAAAAACCAATTGACCCAGAAAGGGTTATATCACAAATAAGACATATTATAGGAGAAATAGAGTAAAGATAATGAAGATTTTGATTGTTGACGATGACGATAATTCAAGGATTTACCTTGAACGCGTGCTAAAGCATAATGGATATGAAGTCGATAGTGCGTCCAATGGTCAGATTGCTCTTGAAAAGGTAATTTCCTCAAAACCGGACATGATTATTTCAGATATATTAATGCCGGAGATGGACGGTTTCGAACTTTGTAGAAGAATCAAGACCAATGAGTTTTTTCACCATATCCCTTTCATATTTTATACAGCAACATATGTAGATGAAAAAGACAAAAAATTAGCAATGTCTCTTGGTGCATCACGATTTTTAATAAAACCAATAGACCTTGAGAAATTCCTCAAGACATTAGAAGATGTAATTAAAGAACACAAATTAGATAGATTACCAATCCCAGAATGGCCCACAGTAGAAATAGAAAAACTCGACAGGATGCAGTTAGAAGCAGTTACTCGAAAGCTCGACAAGAAAGTTAGAGAGTTAGAAAAGTATCGAGAACACCTTGAAGAATTAGTAAAACAAAAAACAGAAGAACTGACCCTGAAGGCAAAAGAACTTGAGGCAATTAATGAAGAGCTTAAAGCATTTGTATATTCAGTCTCACATGAATTACAAGCACCTTTACGAGCTATCGATAGCTACACAGAGATCTTCGCAAGTGATTTTGGTGATAAGATTGGCGAAGAAGCAAAAAAAATATGTTCGTTAGTTAGAAAAAACGTTATAAAAATGAAATCACTTATTCAAGGACTCCTTCTGCTCTCACGGGCAGGTCAAGCTGAGATTAATCTCCAGTCCATCGATATGAAGAAGATGGTCACTAATCTCTGCGAAGAACTCATAGCCCCTGAGAAAAAGATTGATTTACATATAGAAGAACTTTGCAAAGCAAACGGCGACCCAATACTAATAAGGCAAGTATGGACAAATCTCATATCAAATGCAATAAAATTCTCCTCAAAACGTGAAAAGCCAGTCATATCAATAGGATGTGAAGAAAGAGACAAAACGATTCTATTTTATGTTAAAGATAACGGTGCAGGTTTTGATAGCAGATATGCAAACAGATTGTTCAAAGTATTCCAAAGACTCCATACTGAAAAAGAATTTGAAGGTGTCGGTGCAGGTCTTGCTATAGTCAAACGTATTATACAACGACATGGAGGAGACGTTTGGGCAGAAGGTGAGAAAGACAAGGGCGCAACATTTTACTTTACTCTGCCAAAATAAGGTTTTGGCTCAGATATTTTTGGTCCATATATTCCATCTTTTCTACCTACACAGCCAATACTAAAAATATTTCTATTAATTAACACAATTTCTTTATATAATAATTATAATTAAGCAAAAAACAAAATGGGCAGTTATATTACAAATACAAAGAAGAAAACAACACCACATAAAAGAAGAATAAAGTGCTGGGAAGTATTAAGATGTGACGAGACCACATGCCNTGCCTACAAATCGAGAAACCTAAAGTGTTGGTTAATTAAGGGTACAAGATGTGAGAAAGGAATTCAAAAAGAATTTATAGATAAAATCCACATATGTTTAAAATGTAAAGTCTTCAATCTAAACTTTAGATCCAAGAAATTCAAAGAAATCTTAAGCCTATTTCATAATGAAACACAAAAAAATATCGCAATCATTGAAGAAAGAGAAAGGGAGATCGAGAATTTAAGCCTTGAACTTGCTATAACCCTTTCAGAAGTATTTGAAGCCCTTAATAAAATGGCAAAGGGAGAACCTCACATAAGTATTTCAGAATACTCCGATATAGAAATCATCTCAAAACTGAAACACATGATAAATGTCACATCGAAAAATTTCTCAGAAATTATAGACCTCACACATGAGATTGCAATAGGGGTATCAGAATTCTTTGATGTACTACACAGAGTCTCAAGTGGAGACTTCGAAGCACGAGTTACGGGCGAATATAAATTAGAGATACTAAATGGAATGAAAAGGCTAATAAATGAAGAGCTTGAATTTCTGGTCTCTGAGATTGAACATGCAAAAGCTTCAGAAATACAAATAAAGAAGCTTGAAGATTTAGAATCATCAATCCTTAATGCCATTCCACATGCTGTCGTGGGCTTGAAAGAAAGGAGATTTATATTTGCCAATCCCTCAACCGAGAAGGTCTTCGGATGGAAGCCAAACGAACTCATAGGTAAGAATACAAGGATATTATACAGGTCAGATGAGGAATATGAAGAAATAGGCAGATTATTCTATCCTGTACTCGAAAAAGAGAAGGTCCATACAGAAAACTTTCCATGTAGAAGAAAAGACGGTACAGACTTTTTATGCAGAGTAACCGCCTCAGTCATTGGAGAAACCTTAAAAGACAAAGGTATCGTCGTCGTTTATGAGGATATAACCGAACAAAAGAAAATGGAAGATGCTTTAAAAGAAAGCGAGAAAAAATATTACGACCTTTATAATAAAGCCCCAGATGGCTACCAATCCTGTATCTCTGACGGAACAATCGTGGAAGTCAATGACACATGGCTAAAGATGCTTGGTTATGAGAGGGAAGAAGTCATTGGGAAAAAGAAAATCAACGAATTAATACCTGAAGACGAACAGATAGTATTTTCAAAACGTTTTGATGAACTAAAGACAAAAGGTTCAATCGAAAATCTTGACATAAACTTCATAAAGAAGGATGGCACACTAATTCCTGTAACTATAAACGCAACTGCTATCTTTGATGAGAATAAAAATTTCCTCGGGTCAAGAACAATCGTTAGAGACAACACCGAGAAAAAGAAATACGAGAATCTACTTTTAAAATCAGCCGAGCAATGGAGGAAGACATTCGATTCAATGCCATATGGAGTTTTACTCCTCGACAAAGACCAAACAATCATAAGGGCTAACGAATATGTAGTTAAAACCTTTAATTCAAGATATGAAGATTTAATAGACAAAAAATTACATTCTTTAATCTATAGGAAAGACAGACCTTTTGACAAATGTCCAGCATCCAAGGCTTGCAAATCCTTAAAACCAGAAACGGATATATATTATGATGAAGTTATTAAAAAATATTTCATGCTATATGCCGTACCAATTTTAGACGATACTTCTAAACTTTCTATGTGCATCCTATCAATGGTTGACATAACAGATTTAAAAACCAAAGAGAAGAAGTTGACAGACAGTAGAGACGCCTTCCTTAATATGCTCAAAGAACTTGATTTATCTTACAAAGAATTAAAAGAGCTTTTTACATCTTTCATACATTCATTCGTCAATGCAATCGATGCAAAAAGTACATGGACAAGAGGACACTCCGAAAGGGTGATGCAATACTCTCTGAAGATTGCAGAAGAACTCGGACTATCAGAACAGGAGATTGAGGATTTAAGAACATCTGCACTACTTCATGACATAGGCAAAATCGGCACTTACGATATATTGCTCGACAAACCTGATAGACTCACAGATGAAGAATTTAAGATTGTAAAGGCTCATCCAAATAAAGGTGTTGAGATTCTAAAACCAATCAAACAAATAGAGAAATTATTACCGGTAATCAAGCATCACCATGAAAGAGTTGACGGCAAAGGATACCCTGATGGTTTAAAAGGAGAAGAGATACCACTGCTCTCAAGGATAATAGCTGTTGCAGATTCATTTGATGCTATGACTTCTGATAGACCTTACAGACCTGCTCCATCAAAAGAATATGCCGTGAACGAGCTTATCAGGTGCAAAGGCTCTCAATACGACCCTCAAATTGTTGAAGCCTTTTTAAGATGTATTGAAAAAGGGAAGATATAATATGGATTAATATAATTACATGCACAATAAAGACTGCCTTATCTTATTTATTAGATTTCCTGAGAAGGAAAACACAAAATCGAGACTTCAAAAATCCCTCGATAGCGAATTTGTCTTAACCCTTTACAAATGCTTCGTCCTTGATATATTAAATACCATTAAAAAGACATCACTACCATTAAAGATATTCTTTACACCTGCACATAACTTATCAAAGGTTAAAGAGTGGCTCGGCACATCATATCCCTACATCCCTCAAGAAGGTTTAGAACTTGGCGAAAGAATGAAGAATGCCTTTCTACAGACCTTCTCATACGGATATTCTAAGGCTATCCTCATTGGAAGCGATATCCCAAACATCAGCGAACATACTATTAAAGATGCTTTTAAGCTTAAGGCATTCGATGCTGTCATCGGTCCATCTTTTGATGGTGGCTACTACCTAATAGGATTTAAAAAAGATAAATTTCTTCCTAACATATTTGAAGATATTGAATGGGGTAAGAATAATGTCTATCAAAAAACGATAGAAAAATTAATGATGAATAAATATAAATTTAAGATTCTTCAAAAATATAGAGACATAGACACCATTGAAGATTTAAAGGCGTTATTCTTAGAAAACAAACATACGGAATTTTCAAACTCAAACACTATGAAGCTACTCTTAAGCAATGAAATGAGATTCCTATGAATACTGGTTTTTCTATAGTCATTCCAGTCTATAACGAACAAGAAATAATTAATCAAACTATTGGACATACTCGCATGATTTGTGAAGGCCATGATTATGAAATCATCGTTGTCGATGGTAATCCATCTAAGAATACAATAGAATCCATAAAGGATAAAGAAGTTATTAAGATAATTTCAGAAAGGGGAAGAGGAAGGCAGATGAACGCAGGTGCCAGTGCTTCTAAAAAAGATATACTACTATTCTTACACGCTGACACAAAACTCCCTGATAACGCATTAAAAAAGATAAGCGATGTAATCCTAAATAATCGTTTTGTGGGTGGTGCATTCGACCTTGGCATTGAATCAGATAGATACATATACAGGATAATCGAAAAAATAGTCTACTACCGAACGCGCATAACAAAGATACCATATGGTGACCAAGCAATATTTATAAAAAAAGACTTCTTTAAGGAAATGAATGGTTATAAAGAGATTCCGATAATGGAAGATGTTGAACTTATGCTCCGTATAAAGAGGCTCAAAAAAAATATCTTTATAATACCTGATAAGGTAAAAACATCGAGCAGAAGATGGGAGAAAGAAGGGATTATCTACTGCACACTCAGAAACTGGCTATTAATAATTCTCTTCTTCTTAGGCTTCCCCCCAGAAAAACTCGTCAAATATTATTACCCAAACGGGGTCAGGTCTTGAATCTTGAATTTTCAAATTCAAGATTCAAGACCTGACCCCGTTTTCCTCTTCCTCGACAATCTTTTTCTAAGTGCCTCAAGAAAATTCATAGCGCAATACCTTGCATGTTCATAGTGGTACCTTGGATTAATCTGCTTATCCCATTTATAAAAGGACGCCATATTCGTAGACGCAATCATCCCACCAGTCTCCTTAATATTTTTCATTGCATTCGTGACATCTCTCAAAACGAAATCTAACGGAAGTTCTACAACAAGAGTAATAATCGAATCATTCTCGCTATAAATATCAAACTCATACCAGACACACCCATTCTTTTTAGTAAACTTTCTGCATCTACTCACACCATATTCCGACAAATCACCTAAAAGATAAGTAGCCTTATTGCTATACGGCGATTCATCATATTTCCAGAAAAACCTTCTTATCTCATCATCCGTTAATTTGTATCTCATCTTTAATATTATATATACATAAAAATCACAAAAACCAAGCGGCTTCACCTATGAAAAAGGCCGTCAAGTGACTTTATCATAAGTATAAACTAATTAAACAAATCCTTGGCGGGAGCGTGTGGGAATCGAACCCACCCTGCCCGTTTGTAACAGGCAACACTGGATTTGAAGTCCAGGAGGGACACCAGAACCCTATACACTCCCAAATATCTCATAGTTGATTTTAAAGGATATTTCACAAAATGGTCAAATACCTCATCCTTGCACTTCGGAAGTGCAGGTTGCACTTCCGAAGTGCAAGGATTCCATATATTCCTTCAGATATCTCGCTGTATATGAGCCCTCTACAAATACCATATCATCCGGCGTTCCTTCAAATATAATATTTCCACCCCTATCACCACCTTCGGGACCCATGTCAATTATCCAGTCAGATGCCCTTATCAAATCAAGATTATGCTCAATAACAACAACTGTATTATTCAAATCAACAAGTCTTCGCAAGATACCTATCAATGCCTTAACATCCTTAAAATGCAACCCTATTGTTGGTTCATCAAGTATGTATAAAAATCCCTTTCTCGGCTTGTAACTCCTACTAAAACCTTTAAACAAAGGCATGTCTATTATTTCTGCACAAATCTTCAATCTTTGTGACTCACCACCAGAAAGGGTAGGGGCTGGTTGTCCGAGCTTAAGGTATCCAAGACCTATCTCCTTCATAATCATTAAATTCTCTCTGACCCTTTCAACATCACAAAAAAAGTCTATTGCCTCATCTACAGTCATCTCAAGGACATCAAATATATTTTTGCCTTTATAAGTTATCCGAAGCGCTTCAGGCTTAAACCGCTTGCCATTACAATCTTCACATTTAACATAAAGATCTTCAAAAAAATACATCTCGAGTTTCTGATAACCAGCACCTTTACATGATTCACATCTGCCACCTGGCACATTGAATGAGAAAAATCCTGCATTATAATCATGTACTCTTGCCTCCAATTGCTCTGAAAACAGTCTTCTAACATGCTCAAAGATTTTTAGATAAGTAACTGGGTTAGAACGAGGAGTTTTACCAATGGGCTCTTGAGAAATTAGTTTAACACCTTTTATTAAATCTGCACCTCTTAACTCCTTATATGGTAAGGGTAATTCATTCTCTATCCTAAAGTATCTTGCAAGGGCTTTATATAAAGTTTCTATTATCAGGCTACTCTTACCCGAACCAGAAACACCTGTTATTGTAATAAGGGTATTAACTGGTATCCTTAAATCAACAGATTTAAGATTATTGCCCGAAGCACCTTTTAAGATTATGAATTCATTATTCATAACTCGTTTAATATTTATCCCTTTCATGGGGAAATCAATCTTCTCAACATTTCTAATAAAACGTGAGGTAAGCGTATCCGTTTTTAAGAACTCTTCTTTAGGACCAGAGAATACAATCCTGCCACCATATTTACCCCCACCTGGACCAAGTTCAACTATCCAATCCGCAGATGATATTACCTGTCTGTCATGTTCAACTACAATAACTGTATTTCCAACCTTAGAAAGCTCTGCCATTATCTCTGATATAAGTTTTGTGTCTCTTGCATGTAATCCAATAGTTGGCTCATCCAGCACATAAAGTGTGCCTTTCAAAAAAGCGCCAATCTGGTTTGCAATATTTACCCTTTGATATTCACCACCAGAAAGGGTTTTAACGTTACGATTAAGACTCAGATAACCAAGACCCAACCTGTTAAGAAAAGAGAGTCTAAGCTTTATCTGTCTTATAATCTCCTTTGAAAGTTCCATCTGAAAATCTTCTAACCTGATCCCATCAAAAAAACTTATTAAATCTGAGATAGGCATAGAGCATAGTTCAGCGATATCAATACCTGCTATCTTGAAAGATAGAGCTTCTTTACGGAGTCTTTTACCATTACAACTTGGACAGGTCACCGCTCTTCTATATCTACTTAAAAAAACTCTCACATGAATCTTATATCTTTTATTCTCGAGTTCTTCGAAAAAGTCATTAATCCCATAAAATCCATTCCCACCCTTATAAATCTTCTCCTTTTCAGAACTGTTGAGCATCTTATATGGTTTATAAATATCTACATTATCCTTCGGTGCATGCCTCAAAAACTGTTCTTTCCACCACTTATATGCAGGTTTATTCCATGGATCAATAGCACCTTCATATATTGAAAGTTCTTTATCAGGCACGATTAATTCCTCATCATAATGTAAGACATCTCCAAAACCCTTACAAACAGGACAAGCACCCAAGGGATGATTAAAAGAGAAGAGTAAAGGTGTAGGTTTTTGAATAATTGTTCCACAATTACTGCACACCTCACCTGAACAAAAACTTACTAATTCATATGGTTCTCTATCACTGCCNTCAACGATAATTATCTTTAAACTTGAATTGCCTTCNTTCCACGCTAANTCTATAGAATCAGATAATCTTGGCTCATCCTTAATTACGAGCCTGTCAACAACAATATTTAAAGTTGCAGGTTCTAATAAAGCGTTATCGCTCCCTCGTCTTATAAGTTCATCCACTTCAAAAACTTCTCCATCAAGCCATATTCTATAAAATCCCTTCTTCTTGATATCCTCTAACGAAGCATTAGATTCGAAAACAATTAATGCTTTTTTACTTTTATAGTTAGTAATAAGTTCATTAAAAATCTGTGTTGGGTTCCATTCCTTGACCTCACTCCCACATGAAGGACAATATTGAACCGCTATCTTTGCATAGAGAAGTCGTATATAATCATGTATCTCAGAAAGTGTTCCAACGGTAGAACGAGAACTCCTAACAGGGTTTTTTTGTTCCAGTGCTATTGCAGGTCTTATATTCTGGATAGAATCCACATCGGGTCTGTCAAGCTTCTCAAGAAATAATCTCGCATATGTAGATAATGATTCTATGAACCTCCATTGTCCTTCAGCAAAGATTGTGTCAAATGCAAGCGAAGACTTCCCCGAACCAGATACCCCAGTTATCGCTATAAGTTTATCATGTGGAAGCTTAAGGTTTATATTTTTCAGGTTATTTTGCCTTGCACCCTTTACAATGAGAAATCTTTCTACCATAAAAAGATAGTTTCTTTAGCAGGTAAGATGTAATGCAGCCACTATGTTTTTCTTATCCTGTAATTTATTAAACTCCTTGACAGCTTCTGATGTTGGATATATATAGATTTCTATCCCCTTAGACTTCAGATATTTTATTACCTCATCCTGAACCTTCATTACACCATAAGCACCTGTTCCAACAATAAGTGCATCTGGCTTAGACTTTACGATATCCTCAATGTCGACTATCTGTAACTTGTGACCTTCTTTTCTCCACCATGAGGAATCAACCTTATCCTTATAAATAATCACGTCAGATGTATATAATTTTCCATCAATAACGATATTACCAAATGAATAACTATCTATCTTCATAACCCCAACCTAATGACTGATTCTTTTATTTTATCATAACTGACAATACCAAAAGACACTTTAAGCACATTAAAAAAATATTTTTATTTACAACAAGCCCCAAGGAAATCATAATTCTTAAATCGCTTAATCTTCACAGGCACGATATTACCCATTGATTCTTCATATCCTGTTATATATACGCATCCATCGACTTCAGGAGCTTGACAATATATCCTACCAGACCACAATGCTCCATATTCATCCACAGGCATCTCTACCAGACAAGGCAATGTCTTACCAATATAAAACCGACTATTCTCCTTAACAACCTCTTTCTGCACCTTTAAAATAATCGACCTTCTTCTCCTTCTAATATCCCTTGGAACTTTAGGTTTCAGAGAAAATGCCCTCGTACCCTCCTCATCCGAATACTCAAAAACTCCTAAATGATTGAATCGAATCATCTTTACAAATTCCACTAACTCAAAAAAATCATCTTCTGTCTCGGTTGGAAAACCTGTTATTAAAGATGTCCTAATAGATATATTCGGTATATACTCTCTTAACATCTGAATCTTATTAATTAAAATCTCTTTCGTGTAATGTCTTCTCATTAACCTCAGAATCCTGTTACTAACATGTTGTATAGGGATGTCGAGATATTTCACTATCCTTGAGTCGTTCTTGATTAATTTAATCAGAGTTGACGTAATCCTCGATGGATATAAATAAAGCAAGCGTAACCAGAAGTCTCTTTTTATAGAAAGTATTCTCTCAAGCAACAACTCGAGTGAAGGTTTACCATATAAATCTTTACCGTACAACGTAATGTCCTGAGCAATTAAATTAATCTCATTTACACCCTTGTCGAGTAATCTCTTTACATTTAACAATATCTCATCTATGGTTAAACTTTTTAACTTTCCTCTAATAAATGGTATCGTACAATAAGAACACTCATTATTACATCCATCCGAGATCTTAATATACGAATAACTTGGTGGCGTAAAGCATATCCTCTTCCCTTCACCTAACTTAAAAACACCCCTTTTAACTGGGAACTCCTTCTTTATCTCCCTAAATAACTTCTCAACTGGCATAACGGGTAAAAAGAAATCAACCTCTGGCATCATCTCCTCGAGTTCTTTTTTATACCTTTGAACAAGACATCCAAATACTATTATCTTTGAGTTCTTCTTCTTTCCTTTAATTACTTCAAGTATTGTCTCTACAGATTCCCTCTTTGCCTCTTCTATAAAACCACATGTATTAATAATAATCAGAGATGCCTCACTAACATCATCCGTCATCTTATAGTTGCTTTTTGTTAAGAGATTCGATAATCTCTCGCTATCTACAAGATTTTTCGCACAACCAAGACTGATGATGTAAAAATCCATATCCTTCTCTTATAATATTATGTTTGATTGAAAATTACTCAAAGGTTCTTCTTATATAATAAATAATTAGATGAATAAAAAGTCTAACACCGAAAATGCTTAACTACATAATAAAGAGGCTCTTCTTAATGATTCCCCTCTTATTCGGGATAACTCTGGTTACATTCGTCGTTATCCACCTCGCACCTGGTAACCCTGTCGAAGTTCAGACCGAGATGTCCCTTAAGGTAACAGCTCAAGCAAAAGAGAATCTTAAAAGATTATACGGTCTTGACAAACCACTGCACGTCCAATATATTGACTGGCTTAGAAGGTTTGTAAAGTTCGATTTTGGGAAATCCTTTGTAGATGGCAGAAAGGTCATCGATAAGATAGTAGANAGAATCCCTGTAACACTCTCAATCAATATTTTATCAATGATTTTAATATTTATTGTTGCGATACCCATCGGTGTCTTATCCGCTACCAAACAGTATTCTTTATTTGATAAACTTACAACGGTTTTTGTATTCATAGGCTTCTCAACCCCTACTTTTTGGCTCGCACTCTTGCTAATGATACTCTTCGGTGTCAATATGGGTATTCTACCAATCTCTGGTATCCAAAGCCTTGACGTGTCTGGTATGAGCTTCACCGAGAGAATAATAGATTATGCTAAACATCTTATCCTTCCTGTAAGCGTCTCTGCATTCGGCGGCATTGCAGGTCTAAGTAGATACAGTCGTTCAAGCATGCTCGAAGTCATCAGACAGGATTATATAAGAACTGCAAGGGCTAAAGGTTTACCTGAGTCAAAGATTATATTTAAACACGCCTTAAGAAATGCATTAATGCCAATTGTTACCATACTCGGACTNTCTGTCCCTGGACTCATAGGTGGTGGTGTCATCTTTGAAACGATATTTGCAATACCTGGTATGGGACAATTATTCTATTCATCCACGATGTCAAGGGATTATCCAACAATAATGGGCATCCTTGTAATTGGTGCAATCTTAACATTAATAGGTAATTTAATAGCAGACATAACTTACGCACTTGTTGACCCAAGACTAAGAAAAAAGAGATGAGACTAATATCGATAATCTTTAGAAGATTTTTGAGAAATAAACTATCAGTAATTGGGGCACTTATCATAGTTGCGCTATTCATAATTGCNGTTTTTGCACCAATCATCTCCCCATATGACCCAACGAGTATTGATGTGTATAACGTCTTATCTCCACCAAGCAAAGAACACATCCTTGGCACCGACGAACTCGGGAGAGACTTACTCTCAAGAATAATATGGGGCAGTAGGGTTTCTCTTAAGGTTGGATTCATAGCAGTTGGTATTGCAATCGTCATAGGCGTCTTTATCGGCTCAATAGCAGGTTTTTATGGAGGTAAAATAGACGGAATCTTAATGAGATTCGTTGATGTTATGCTCGCATTCCCGACATTCTTTTTAATACTTGCTGTAATCTCTGTATTAGAGCCCAATATCTATACAATAATGGTCGTAATTGGTATAACAGGATGGATGGATGTAGCAAGACTCGTTAGGGCAGAATTTTTTACCCTGAAAGAAAGAGATTTCGTCTATGCAGCTAAAGCCTTAGGGGTTAGCAATCTCCGTTTGATGTTTAGACACATCCTTCCGAATGCATTATCACCCGTATTTGTTGCAGCAACCTTCGGAATTGCTGGAGCTATCTTAACAGAATCAGGCCTTTCTTTTCTTGGTCTCGGTATTCAACCTCCAGAACCAAGCTGGGGTAATATCTTAACATCAGGAAAAGATAATATTGAGGTTGCATGGTGGCTATCTTTATTCCCTGGACTTGCTATCCTGATAACTGTATTGAGTTACAATCTCGTTGGTGAAGGATTAAGAGATGCCCTTGATCCAAGGCTCTGGGAGGCAGAAGAAGATTAATTACCTGTATTCTTCTTTGTATGACATGTAAAACAGCCACCAGATTTACTCCCATCCCCCGCAATCATCTCATTATAATCCCATCTAAGCATATCAGGATATGGACTGCCATTTAGACAAATAAACCCTCATAACCTCATCTTTAGTAATAATCGAATGAAGTTTAAACCCCTTCTCCTCAACAGCCTCTCTACCACCCTCTTGACGATCAATCAAGGCTATAACCTTTCTTATAACTAATCCACTTTCTACAGCACGTTCTATTGCCTGAATTGTAGAGCTTCCAGTAGTAATTACATCCTCAACAATTACTACGCTATCCCCTGAACCCACATTACCCTCTATCCATTGCATCGTCCCATGGGATTTAGGACTTTTCCTTACAACAAATGCTTCTATTGGTTTACCTTTTAAAAAAGACGTATAAGCAGTGGCAAATGCAATTGGGTCAGCACCAAGAGTAAGCCCGCCAACACCCTTAATCTCGTAATCTTTTATCAATTCGAAAATAATATTACCAATAAGATACATCCCCTCAGGGCTAAGAGTCACAGTCTTACAATTAAAATAATAATTACTCATTCTACCAGATGCTAATCTAAAAATAGGCTCTTTATTATAAATAAAAGCCCTTTCTATGATTAAATCTATGAGACGTCTCTTCATGATTTAGTCACTATATTGAAAATAAACATTAGCATGATAGATTATTAAGATTTACTGATATTTTTTAATCTCAACAATGCCTCTCTTGCAGCCTGCGATTCAGCCTCTTTTTTATTCTTGCCCATTCCCACACCACACAACTCATCTCCAATATATACTTCTATAGTAAACAATTTCTCGTGTTCCTTTCCCTCTTCCTTCAAAAGTCTATAAGTAGGTATAACTCCGTAAATATGTTGGCTTAATTCTTGAAGTTCCGTTTTAAAATCTTGAAACTCCAAAGAATCTATAACTGTCTTTATCTTATCTTTAAACAAATTATCAATCACCATCCCTTTGACCACGTCAAATCCACCATCTATATATATTGCACCTATTATTGCTTCTACTGCATTTGCGAGCAGTGAGCGTTTTCCCCTTCCACCTGTAATCTCTTCCCCCTTCCCAAGCCTCAGAAACTTTCCAATGGATAATGATTTGGCAATCTCAGATAAAATGCTCTCCTTTACAAGATAAGACTTAATCTTAGCCATTGTAGATTCAGGAAGTTTATCTGGAAGAGAAAATAGATAATCAACAATTATAAGACCAAGCACAGAGTCTCCAAGAAACTCGAGTCTCTCATTGTATCCTTTAACCCTGTCAGGGTGTTCGTGGTAAAAAGACTTATGTGTAAGTGCCTCAACTAACAAATCTTTATTGTTGAAATTATATCCAATCCTTTCTTCAAATAATCCAATATTATATTCCGCATCTAAGAGTTTATTTCTTTTAGTCTTTTGCATCTAAGATTTAAAAAGATTTCTACATCTCGAATTTTTTAAACAATAGGCAGGCATTCGTTCCGCCGAAACCGAATGAATTATTTAATGCGTATTTAATCTCCATCCTTCTCGCCTTATGAGGGACATAATCAAGGTCGCATTCAGGGTCTGGTTTGTCAAGATTTATTGTAGGTGGGACAATTCCATGATATATACTCAAAATAGTTATGACTGATTCAACACCACCTGCTGCACCAAGTAAATGTCCAGTCATAGACTTTGTCGAACTTACAACAAGCTTGTATGCATGTTCGCCGAAGACATCCTTTATCGCAGCCGTTTCAAACTCATCATTATATTTTGTCGATGTCCCATGTGCATTTATATAATCAACCTCTGTTGGCTCAATCTCTCCATCCTT
>JGI24721J26819_10003608_pt1 | contig 16461 bp, 17 predicted proteins | sample YelNatPaOPGAMG01_FD_26819 | JGI IMG/M metagenome (IMG submission 26819) | reverse complement strand
CGCGTGACGTCGGTAAAGCGCGCTACGGGAATCTGGGCCACGGGCGGTGCCGGCGGACTGGGTGGCACGATTGTGCTGAGCCTGGCTGGGGCTGGCGCGTGCTTCCGCCGCGCAAACCAGGTCCCCGTCCCCCCCAGAACCACCAGTGCGACAAACGCCACAGCCGACCACCGGAACGCCCGGCTCACGGTGGCTTCATCAAGGCGGCCCGCTTCCTCAGCCCCATCCGAGAGGCCGGCCGCGGGGGAGGCTATGGGACTGGGCTCGTCGCCGCAGTTGGGGGGAGCGGTCATGGGAAATCCTCCGGCCAGGCAGCTAGTCGTTGCGGAGCCACAGCAGTCAAGGCAGCGGTTTGGGGGGCGGAGCTCGGTACAGCCGCTCGCCGAATTGCGATGATGGGGTGTGTTCGAGCCGCCTCACTCATCATCCCGGCCATCCGTTGGTCGAAGGGAGATCGAGCGGGATCCGGCATCTTGGCGTTGAAGGCAGCTTTCGGTGCGATCGCTCCCTGCGTTGCAGAAGCTCGCCACGCCTGCCAATGGCAGCGGGTGAGCGGAGGCCTCCCTTCTCTGGTCCGTGGACAAAGCATCATACGAAAAGAGACTCTGGTCGCTGAACTTCCGAGCCGCGGGAGCGACGGAGCGCGCCCGATCCCCCGTCGCAGCAGCCAAGGCCAGCGCGGGGGCTGAGACCAGGGACCACCCGCGCTCCAGTTCAGTGCTAGAGCCCGGGTGGGGTGTGAGATGGCCCAGCGGCGCGGCGCCTTACCTGTCACCTGGTGACCGTGGCGTGGACGCAGGTCGAGGTTGGCCTGCCAGCAGCCGCGCGTCCAAGGGGGGCCGACCCAATTCACTTTGGCTGAGGAAGGCAAGCTCATCGCTGGTTACTCGGTTCCATGGCCCCGGGCCGCTGCAACGGATAGATGACAATGGCCTGGGCGGCGTGATCCGCTGCCGAGTCGCGGCGCCGCGCGATGGCCACCGCGCGGTCGCGGGCGTTGTCATCAGGCCGGTAGCGTTCGTGTAGGCGGCGGTGGTGTGCGGCCAGCCGACTGTCCCCTAGTTGGGCATAGATCAGCGCCAGGTTATAGTGCGCGGTCAGGTTTTCCGCATCNAGCGCCAAGGTCTTTTGGAACTGTGCGGCGGCTTGACGCAGGAAGTCATCGCGCTGCGCCGGCCGGCCACGCTCCTGTTTGGCGCGCTCGAAGAGGGTCAGGCCCAGCTCGTTGATGACCTCGTAGTCCTTGCTGAAGTCAAAGCCGCGCTGCTCCAGTTCCGGATAGCGATCCTCCAGGATGGTGCGGAATTGCTGGATGGCTTCGTCCAGGAAACCGTTTTGCTTGTTGACCAGGCCGGTCAGCCAAGCCACCCTCCAGCGCGGCGCGGGTGGGTCGAATCTCACGGCGCGTTGCAGCGCAGTTGCAGCATCGCCCAGCCGGCCTTCTTTGAGATAGACGCGGGCCAGGTTCACCGGGCCGTCGGCGTGGCCCAACTGCTCCACCTGCCGGAACGCCTGTTCGGCTTGGAGCAACTCGCCCTTTTCACTGCCCTTGTCGCCTTCGAGCAGCAGCCCGATGCCGTAGTCGTTCCAGCGCTCCCACTCGGGGGCCGGAGCTTTGAGTTGCGACAAGTCAGACGGCTCCACGCCCTCGATGGGGAACGTCACCCGGTCGCTCGCGATCGTGGTGATTGGCAGGTCGTTGGTCACTTGGAAGGGTGCCCCGTTGGTGTAGCTCCGTCCGAAAACGTAGTTCATGTAAATGGTGTCGAACTTGCGGTATTGGAGCTTCACCTCGACCGTCAGCGGCCCGGTCAGGTCCTCCGGCACCGTGAAGCTGTAATGCACCACCTGGGCCGCCCCAGGGGGAATCTGGTGATTGTAGAGCGGGGTGAAGATGTCCTGGGGATTCCGCCGATCGATGCGCTGGCCGTGCCGATCAAGCATGTAAACGTTTACAAAGTGCGACCACCGGTCCACCTCGCCGTGCGGGCCCAGGCCACCACTGCGGCCCACGATGCGCTCCCCGCAACTCAGCTTCACGTCCACCCACAGTTCGTTGGAATCGGCCGTGCCTTGGGTCAACGGGTGCCCTAGGCGCAAGGTGCGCAAGACCACTTCCAGCAGATAGGTCTGGCCGCGCTTTAGGGCCGGCACCTGGGGCCGCAGCGGGGCAATGAGCCGGCCGTCCACTGTGCCGCCTTCCTTCAACCCGAAGATGTCCACGCGGACGGAGCCTTGGAGAAACTCCTGGTGAGCCTTGACCACGTGCGGTTGGTCGCGCACGTGGGCCACGCCGGTGTTGGCGGCGGGGAACAGATGGTTGTGGATACAGAGGCGGTTGGTGCCGTCGAAATACTTGGCGCCGAAATCGGTCGAGGGCTGCAGCGGCATGTGGCAGCCGGCACAGTTGGCCACGGCCTTAGCCGGATAATAAAAGCTGCGTGCCCCGTGTCCAGAAGCACCGCTGAGCAGGAAGGTGTCGTAATGGTTCTGCCCGCGCAGCCATTCCTTGTAGTGGTTGACTTCGCCCGGGATGCTCACCTTGTGGCAGGTCGAGCAAAACTCTGCCGTGCGATGCAGCGGCTTGAGGAAGGTCTTCTTGTGGAAGTGCGGTTTGGCTTTGATGAGTTGCTCGTTGATGAATTGCAGGATACGGTTCGAACTGAAGGCAAACGGATAGTGAATCGGCTCTTCCAAGGTATAGTCCGCATTGCCCACCATGCTGTTGACGCGAGTAATGGAGTGGCAGACCGTGCAGGTAATGCCGGCATGCGCACTGGGATCGTTTTCCAGATCGAAGTCCGGATCGTCAAACGCTCCGCTGAATAACGGCACTGGATCATGACAGCCAGCGCACCAGCGCGAGGCTTTCACGTGGCCATCGCGCGCCAAGGCCACCTGCCGGGTCTCACGCACGCTGAAGAGGTAAAACGGGTTGTTGAATGAGCTGAATCGGTGCGCGCTGTGAAACCAACCTTGGTAAGCGTCCTCGTGGCATTTCCGACAATACTCGTCCATCATCAGAGTGCGGGCGGGGATGAACCTGCCCGTGGCGGTCCGCGCCAGCGAGGGGTGGAAGTCGTTGGTGCCCTCAGCCGGCCCCGCCTTGTTCCACTGGCGCGGGTCTTGGGCATGCAGCATCGCCATGGCCGCCACCGCCACAGCCACCGCGCCCGTCCAAGCCAGGCCCACGCGCCAGCGGGGGCGCGGGCCCGCCAGCCGATGCAGCACATAAAGCCAGATCGCCAGAAACGGCGTCAGCACATGCGCCCAATACACCACCGCGCGCAGTACGGGATCTTGCAGCTTGAAGTTGCCCACGCGCAGTAGCGCCACGCCACTGCCCAGCACCACCAGGCTCAGGGCAAACAGGGCGTAGCCGGTGCGCACCGCCCGCCGATTCGGCCGAGCATGGGCGTTCTTCATGTGCAATACGCCGAAGACCAACACCGGCACCACCAGCAACAGGCCCAGCACCACGTGGGCGAGGAACATGTATTGGTAGAAGTAGTTCTCGTAGGACTCCCCGTGCAGCCAGCCCAAGAACGTCACCGCGCCCAGGTAAACCGAGTTGGCTCCGAGCAAGGCGCATAGCGCCAGAACACACCGCAGCAACACCCGGAGCCCCGGGCCGACAGCCGGCACGTAAGCACGCCTGACTAGCGGGCTGGACGACAGTTCACCCGGCATAGGTCTGCTCGCTCACACGGCAGCTCATGCTCGTGATTCAGACGGTTTCAATTATGTACCGGCCTGAGCCTCAGGCAAAAAGCCCAAGGGCAAACGCGGGATTTCCAAAGGACAGTCCCAGGAGCCTGTCGAACTTTCGGCATAAGTGTCTGATAATCGACGGCGAGAATTCTTGGGGCTAAACCTTAACAGTTTGAGCATCAACAGCTTACTAGTGTGAGAATTGAGGTTAGTCCGACAGGCTCCTAGGCGTTAACCTCCAAGGATTTTCGGCTCAGCGTGCCACCGGTGTGTCGAGGAGCCCCGTCGCGGCCTTGGCGTGACTGACGACCCGACCAAGCAACCCTGAACTGGGGCTCACGAAGCCTGGTTGGAAGACCGTCCAGGCACCGCGGCCGCTTCGTTGCCTGGCCCACAGCCTTGTTTTTCCCGGGACAGGGAATCAAGAACACCGCTGCACAATCAGCCCGGCGTCTGGATGGCAACCCTGTCGAGGGCAGTAGTGCAAGTCGGGGCCCGTGAAGCCCCTCCAGCAATCCGAGGCCCCTGGAGCGTAGCGGGGCGAGCCTGATCAACTGATGGATCAGCACTGGCGCTGCTTCGCAAACGGGTTGANTGGTCGATGAAGCTTCGGTAAGAATCCGCTGGCTATGGCTAACAGCCCCAACAGCACGAACGGCGCATCCCTTTCCGCGAATACCGACCGTGGGGTTCGAGTGTCCGAGCCTCTGCGCTTCCCCGACAAACGGTCACGCGAAGAGGCCCGCGCCTACTTCCAGCCATTTCTGAAATACTTCCGAGGCAGGCATGCGGTGGTGGATGTTGCTTGTGGCCAGGGCCACTTCCTTGAGCTCCTGAAGGAAGCTGGCGTGGAGGGGGTTGGCGTTGAGGTTGACGCGGAGTTGTGTGCAGTCTGCCGAGAGAAAGGGCTTCCAGTCATTCACGACGATCTATTTGTGCACCTGCGGAGCGTGGCGCCGGGCACATATGACGCCGCGCACGTGTCGCACATCATCGAACATTTACCTCCGCCCCAGGTCGCGGAGCTGTTTCGCTTGCTGCACCGGATTTTGCCGCCGGGTGCACCGATGGTGGTACTGACTCCCAACATAGCCAACCTTCACCAGGTCGCAGGATACTTTTGGCACGAGCCCACCCATGTGCGGCCTTATCCTATTGCCGCTATCTCCAAGCTGCTCCAGGCAACGGGGTGGGAGGTCATCGAGTCAGGCGAGCATCAGCGTCGCAGCCCATCCTTGCTGCAGCGCATCAAGTATCGGATACGCAATGTGTTGATTGGCCGCTATTGGTGTGGAGACAGTGTGTACGTGATTGCGCGGCGCGCGGAGGACTTGCCACCCCACCTCCGGAGGTGAGAGGTCTTTGGGCTTATGCAACCGAGCGTGGTGTTCCTGCAGCAACGTGCGCATGTCAGTGGTGCAACCAAGAGTTTGGCTCGGCTACTCCGGCATGGGTTGCTGCGTCCCTGGCACCCGGTGCTCGTGACCGGTAGCGAGGGTTGGTTGAGCAAGGTCTGCCGGGAAGCCGGCATCCCCCTGATCGTCGAGCGCTTTCCCGGATCGCGCTCGATCCTCGGCCGGCTTTGGCGGAACGCCGCCTTTGCCGGGCGAGTCTGGCGCAGACTCCATGCTGCTGGGATACGCCCCATGATCATCCACGCCAACGATCACGGTGAGGCGCTGTTGGGTCTTGCTTTGGCGAGGCGCACTCAGGCGCGTACCGCGGTGTTCCTGCGTAGCTCGGGTATGAGCCGGAGGGATTTCGAGAAATACCGCTGCGCCGAATATGACCTGATCATCGCCGTCGGCGATGAACTGCAGGAGCGCGCACAAATGTGGGATCCGGCGCACCGCATCCGACTCATTCACAACGGGGTCGAGCCTGCGGATTACGCTCCGGTTAAACCCAAGAGCGAAAGCTTCCCGGACAAAATCTTGGTGATCGGCTGTGGGTCTCCCAGCAAAGGTTGGGCGGATCTGACGGAGGCCTTGTACCTTCTGCAACAGAGAGGAGAGTTGCCATGCAGGCAGTGGGACTTCACCGACGCGCAGCCGGATCCCTCCGCAGACCCGTTAGGTCTGAAGCGACTCAAGATTGGGAAATTCCGCTTTCTAGGAAGGGCGGAGCAATACCGAGACCTGGTTCGAGAATACGACCTGGCGATCCAGCCGAGCCGACGGGAGAGCTTCGGCATGGNTGCTATTGAGGTGCTGTTTGCCGGGGTTCCGCTGGTTTCGACCCGAGTCGGAGTTATTGAGCAGGTGTTGGATGTCTCAGAGTTTCTGGTTGCTCCGGGACAACCCAAAGCCTTGGCGGAAGCGCTGCGCCAACTCATCCGGGAATGGCCGCACCTGGATCCCGGGGTCGAACGCGCCCAGGAGAAGATTCGGAGCCGCTTTATGATCGATCACACAGCGCACAGACTCACCTGTGCGTATCGCGAGATCGGAGTGGATGCTCTTGAAGGCAGGGCCGAGGATATGTGAAGTTCCGGGCTANGAGAGGATACCGAACAGTGCGCGCTTGTGCACCGGAGATCCTCCACCTGTTCGAGCAGCGGTGCAATTCGGATGAGCATAGCAACGTCCCCCAGCCGGGCATCATGACGAGCATAGTCGAGGGTTGTTGGGCTTGCTGTGGAGGACCCACAGCCTTGGATCCTGGAGCAACGGCCTAGCTGGGATACTGGGCCGCCCGGCGGCAGCGTAAAGCTGATTGAACGGCGGGGAGAGGTTTGCACGGCAGCGTCCACCCACTCTTCGATCAGTCGCACGCGCTGGCACTGAGGTATACGGTGGTGAAACCTGGCCCGGCCAGGAAGACGGGCCCAGGTTTGTCACGCGTGACTATTCCGTGCGACAAGGGATACCGTGTGGCAAAGTCGCACAGAAACGACTGGCAAAAATTACCGTCGATCCAATTCTTCAGCCTGCTCAGCCAGTTGGCCACCGACTCTTTCAGGGCAACCTCCTATGAAGCCTTGCGGCCAGTCCGTGAGGATCACGCCTTCGGGATCTGCCTGAGCGACCGTGTTCCGCTGCCGTGACCCAAAAGGACCGGCGCGGAGGGTCATTTTGCGGCGGACGCCGCGGGCTGTTTTTCCAAGTGAAACCACACCGCATGGGCGTACCGGTTGAGGTAGTAGATTTGTTTGGGGTACCGGAGTCGCCGCAGGATTCGGACGATCAAAGGCCGCGGCTTCTCCATGGCGCACACGTCGCGGATCACAAAGTGAAGCTTTTGCGCGTGCCCTTCAACAAAAGCCACCGCATCTGCAAGCGAAAAGAACCACTTGTGACGATCGTTCGGCTTGTCCAACGGCAGCCCGTAATGGCCAGGCGATCCATGACCCCGCTCAATTGGAACCCGGGCGGCTGCCCAGCAATTCGGCAACGAAAGGATTACATGCCGGCGGCTGACCCGAAGAATCTCGTTGAACACCAGGTGCAGGCTGTCCAGGTGTTCCAGCACATCTGTGCACACCACACAGTCGAATGTGTTTTTTGGGAAAGGCAGCCGCTCTACTGACTCCAGGTCCAATCGGATGTCCGGCGCGCCCCCGATGTCAATCCCGACGTATTCGCTTTCGGGCAGCAGTTTGCGGAGCAGGGCTTCATCACACCCCACATCCAGCACCTTGCCTCGGAGGATCGCCTGGTAACGGCGGGCTGTGTATTCACTGCGCTCGGCGCGGCTTCTGAAAGTCACGAATTCGACCCTCAGGTGGTGGATTGTCGGTCGCATGAGAATGCGCCTATCACTCGGAACATCTATCGTCNACGGGAAAGGACGCACGTAGGCCGNGTACGGCACAGCTTGAGCAGGGCGATAGTCCTCCGGCCGAGCGGAGATTGTAAATCGAGAGTCAGCATTGTGACCGGAGCGGGCGCGTTGCCTTCTGGAGCTCCGGCACGCCTAGCTTCGATTTCGAGGCGTTCGCCCGGCGCGCTGGTCTGTCGCTGGGACCTTTGGAAGCGCCGGCTCGCTGACGACGGAGCAATTGGGTGGGTTGAGACCCCCGAGGCGTGGGCGGACGACACTTCGGCCCGAGTCAGCCTCCCGGTGGACCGACACAATGGAGGCGGACTGCACGGGGCTACAGATCGGTCGGATGGTTCCTATGCCCGACGTGCGACGCTGAAGTCCGCCACATCACCTCGCAGGCTATTGGAGAACCCCTCTTTGCGCCCAAGGTGCCGTGAATTCCCACGGAAATTTGACGGGCGTTTTTCAAACCCAGAGCCTTTTCCACATCCTGCTAGGCATTCGCTAGCGTGGCGGCCCGGCCGTCAGACATCAATCGAAGCGGCTAATTGAGAGCTCCGTTGCGCCAGGGTGCCTTAGCACAAGTCCGTTCAGCGTGGCCAGGACGTGTCCGGGCCACTGACCCCGGTGCTGGCCACGGCCAGTGACGATGGCCGGCGGCTGTATCTGGTGATGGTCAATGGCTCTTGGAACCAACCCGTGCCGTGCCGGCTCACGGTCCGGAATTTTCCCGCCGCGCGCGCCATCGGCACCGTGCTTTCCCATCCTGAGCCCGACGGCAAACCGTTCCTGGACCGCAAAGAAGAGGCTGTCAGCGCCCTAACCGTTCAACTGGACGCCTCCGGCGAACTGCGCTGCACGCTGCCACCACACTCAGCCAGCTTCATTCCAGTCGAACAGCAATGAGGGACCCGATAGGGTGGCTGCCTGGCCTGGCGGCTGTAGCTGTTTGGCACAGAGCGCGTGCAAGTGGGAACGGTGGGCGTCGAGAAAAAGCGTTGCCCNGTGATAGGCTTTGTGCTTTGTTGGTTGCCGCAGTCATGAGCCGACGCGGGCCAGAGCGAGTGGCAACCGGTGCGGGCCGTGGCTGCGGATAGTTTAGTTTGTAAGGCTGAACTGAGCTTACGACATCGAGTCATGAACACCTGCATTTCACGCCGTTGTTTCTTCAAGACCACTGCGGCCGGCTTGGTTTCTTCCAGTGCGCTCTTGACCCTGGCCCAACGCTTGGCTGCCGCAGCCGCGCCCGAGCTGGGGCACAAGACCAAGATTCGAGTCGGCTTGGTGTATGTAGGCCACGCCCGACCAGGCTGGCCGATGCCCCAGGTGGACTTGGATGCTGAGATCAAACGTTACGAGGCCGAGCTGGCCAAGATGTCCGGCTTGGCCGACGTCGAGTTTGTGCGGGGTGGTTTGGTCAGCAACAACCAGCAGTTGGCTGCCGCCCGGGACAAGGTCAAGGATACCGTCGGCATCTTGGTGATTCACCTGACCATGGGCGTGGGCGGTTTCATCGAGGGCCTGATGGCTACGGGGCTCCCGGTGATGATTTACGCCCAACCTTATAGCGGCCATGAATGGCACATTGTGGGGGCTTGGCAACGCCAAGGCCGACTAGTGGATGTGTTGCCTAGCAGCCGCTTCGAAGACATTGCCGTGGCCATCCGACCCTTCCGCGCTATCCAACGGCTGCGCGAGACCCGTGTCTTACACGTCAACTTCGGCGAGGCCGACCCCAAATACTGCAAAGCGGTCCGCGACAAGTTCGGCACACAGATCATCTCCTTGAGGCTGGCCGACCTGGAAAAGGCCTATCGCGACGCTGACCCAGCCGAAGCGCAGGCGGATGCCGAGCGGTGGATCCGCGAGGCTGCCCGGATTGTCGAGCCGAGCCGGGAAGACATCCTCAAAGGCGCCACCATGTACATTGCCATGCGGAACCTGCTGGCCGAGCATCAAGCCCAGGCCATCACAATGAACTGTCTGGGCATGGGCTTGATCGACCGCAACATGGGTTATCCGTGCCTGGGGTTTGTCCGGCTCAACAACCAACTGTTGGCCGGTGTGTGCGAGGCGGACCTAAAGTCCACCATGACCCAGCTCATTTTCACGTATCTGGTGGGCCGGACGGGTTTTGTGACCGACCCGGTCTTCGACCTGTCCAACAACACCATCATCCACGCCCATTGCGTGGCAGCCACGCACATGGAAGGCCCAGACAGCCGACCGTCGCCTTACTACATCCGGACCCACTTGGAAGACAACCGGGGCGTCTCCTTACAGGTCAAACTACCGGTGGACCGGAAGGTATCGATGGCCCGGTTGATTGGCACCGACCTGATGCTGTTCAGCACCGGCGATGCCATCGACAGTCCGATTGTGGACCGCGGCTGCCGCAGCAAGCTGACCGTGCGGGTGGACAACATCGAACGCATGCTCACCGATTGGTCGTGTGGGCTGCATCGGGTCATCTTTTACGGGGACCACACCCGCGACCTAACCCGGTACTGTCGATTCATGCGGATTCGAATCCTGCGCGAGGGCATCGATGACCTGCAGAACGTGCCTGGACTCGAATGGGAGCCGTATGTGCATGCCTAGCCCGCTGCGGGACAAGCGCCTTTTCCTGAAAATCCCGGCTAAGACAAGCTTCTCGGAGAATCGATTGAGCAGCGGCGGATGAGGCTGGGGTTGCCGACCTGGCCTTCTCCCGCAAGGTTTTCCGTGCTGGGAAGCGGGTTTGAACCAGATCTGACCGCCTCCAGGCAACGGCCCAACCTCGTAATCTCCAAGCCCAGACACACCTGCGGAGGCCGCAGCGCCGCAGGTCACCGCGCGGACGAATTCTGCTGGGCAAAGAACCCGGACCCAATCATCGAGCCGCAAAACATGGCTGCCGCACCAGCCCTTGGATCCAGCAGTGCTTGGGGTCGGTAGCCCGGACAGCGTCGTTGACTCACCGGGCGCACCTCAGCCTTTTTCTGCGGCTTGGTCTGGCGAGCGTACCGCAGCTTGCCCGACCTGCAGACTTACGTCGCTTGAGAAGCGGCGCAAGGGATTGATCGAGCGCAGGAAGGGCCATGTCCACACGGCCGAGCGAACGGGCACGAGCGAGGCCGTCACCGAGTTTCGTCTGGCAAGCCAGGGCACGTCGCCACAGGTAGCTGCCGCAGTGAGTCGGCGGCAGCCAAGCAAACCACGTGCGCCCTGGCTGATTCATGGGCCCTGGTCAGCGGTTTGGTACCGCGGGTGCAGTTGCTGCCCCGTCAGTCCAATAGGTCCAGACCATGAAGGCGCGGGTCGATTAACATGTTGGCGCGCCGTCAGGAGTCTTAATGCCTCGCCACGAATTTGGCCTGCCGCGAATCTTCTTCGCACCCTTGCGCTCGTAAACGCCTGAAGCTCGACAGCAGTTGTTGGGAATCGACCATTGGTGGTGCCGGAGATCAGTTCGGGCTTTTTGCACTGCACCAGGAGCGCTGAACCGATATGTGGCTATCTGGGCTGGGACATTTGGGCTAGCTTGCCCTAGGTTGGCTCGGCACAAGTGCCTCGACTGTTGGCGAGGCTCAGCAGTGGGCTAGGCTGGTGCAGCATGATCCGGTGTTCAATCAGGGCATCAGCCTCGCGCCGGTGCCGCAAGGCGGCGGGGTGGTATCACACCCACCCACCTATGCCTTCTGCCGATTCTACTGTCCAAGCTTTCAGGAATATGCCCGGGTCAACCACCTCCGCAGCCGGTGGGCAGGGGCCTTTGATCTGCTGCTGCAGCACGGGGTGCCGCAGCAGACCGCGGTGCGGGCCCTGGCCTACAAGTGGCAGCGGGTCATCTTCCGCCGTTGGCTAGACCAGGCCCCATATAGCCCGGAGCTGTATGAAGCGGTCTGACGCCGGCAGGGCAGCCGCCTAGTAGCGCTGCCGACACCGACGCGCTGCAAGGACTGGGATTGGGGGCAGGGGCTCGTTGACCGGTGCAAAAAGCTTTCAAACTGCGTTCACCGTTCCACATTGTGGCGCCGGATGAAAATCCTGGTCATAGCACTGGCAGGCATCGGAGACACGCTCCTGGCCACGCCGCTGATTGCGGAGCTGCGGGCCCAGTTCCCCGACGCCGTGCTTGACGCTTTTGTGCTGTGGCCGGGGTCAAAGGACATTCTAGAGGGCAATCCGCATCTCAATACCGTTCATCAGTGCAATCTGATCACTGAATCTCGGCTACGTGCGTTGCGGTTTTTGTGGCGGTTACGCCGCCAACGCTACGATATCTCGATCAATGCGCATCCCCAAAGCCGGCGGGTTTATCGGCTGGTGGCCCGGATCATCGGCGCCAGGCAGCGGCTCAGCCACGCTTATGATAACGCCTGTTGGTTAGACCGGCTCCTGGTCAACCGCGTGATCCCGCAGGACTACTCGATCCACGGGGTGGAAAACAACCTGCGGCTTGTGGAGCTGCTGGGCCGGCGCCCGATCCTGCCCCAGGCTGATTGCCAGGTGTATTTGAGCCCCGCAGACGAGCAGTGGGCTGAAAGTTTCCTTCGCCAGCATGAGCTGTTGGACCGACCGCGCCTGGGTATCCACATCGGCTCTGGTGGCACCAAGAACCTGCGCCTCAAGCGGTGGCCGTTCGACTGTTACCTGCAGTTGATCCGACGGCTCACCCACGAGTTGCCCAACACAGCCATCCTGCTGCTGGGCGGCCCTGAAGAGCAGGTCGAACACACCCAGATTCTTCGCCTGACCCCAGGCCGGTCGGTCTTTGTTCCCCAAACTGGCACACTGCGGGAGGCTGCTGCGCTGATCAAACGCTGCCACGTGTTCCTGAGCGTGGACACAGCCCTGATGCATTTGGCTGCGGCGGTAAAGGTCCCACACCAGATTGTCATTGAAGCGCCCACGCTCAACACCACCAACCTGCCGTGGCGCCAACCGTTCACCTTGGTCCCAAACCCGGCTGTGCACGGCCGGAACCTGGAGTTTTACCGCTACGACGGTCGCGGCATCCGCGGCACAGCCGAGGAATTGACCCGATGCATGGCGTCAGTGACGGTGGACCAGGTGTTCGCGGTGCTCAAAGACGCCTTGACGACCGTGGAAGCCAGTTCGCCCAGCGCGGGCAAACCACTCGACGCTGGCAACCACCAAGCTTAAACCGACCCGGTAAGGTGCATCGGCGGACCGCCGAAACGGCGAGCCCAAGCTTCCAGCTCCACGCGCCATGGCCAGGCCTGGGCTCCCACAGCGCCAGCAAGCCGGAGCAGTCCAGAGGCTCTGAGGTGGCCCGCGTGGAAGCCGGCCCTCCAGTGGACACATAGCTTGCGATAGCCTTTGGAGTGTGGCGGCTTGCTTACCCAGGGCTGCGCTTGCCCTGGGGTGATGTCCGCCGTCTTACGACGGCGGCTACGGTTAACGTCCTCTGTCTTCAGTCTTCAGCCCTCGGTCTTCAGTCTTCGGTCGTCCGATCCCCACGCCCGATGGCAGGCGCTTGCTTGCACTCGGCAGCTTCGCAGTTGCAATGAGCTTGCCAACCTCCATAGAGTATGGTCTCTGTGGAAGTAGCCTTGGATCCCAAAGTCAAGACACAGTTGGACCTTATTTTTGGCCGGCGCAGCATCCGGGCGTTCAAACCCGGCCCGGTGACGGATGCGCAGGTGCGGATAATGCTGGAGGCGGCCATGGCAGCGCCGTCGGCAGTGGCCAAGGATCCGTGGCGGTTTGTGGTGGTGCGCAACACTGCCACGCTCAACGCGCTGGCCGACGCGTTGCCCAATGCGCCGATGCTCCGCGAAGCTGCACTAGGGATCATTGTGTGTGGGGACTTGCGGGCTGCGCATGATCAGCAGTTGAGTTACATGCTGCAAGACTGCGCCGCTGCGGTGGAGAACCTGCTTTTGGCGGCGCATGCCTTGGGGCTGGGGACGTGTTGGCTGGGGATTCATCCGCGTGCGGAGCGGATCCAGAAGGTGACCATACTGCTGGGTTTGCCAGAGTTGGTGCTGCCGGTTGCCGGGGTGGCTGTAGGCTGGCCTGGCGAACAAAAAGAGGCCCGTACCCGCTACAATGAGGCTTATGTGCACCACGAAAAGTGGTGAAACGCGCAGCGGCTAAACCGCCCGCGTCTCGGGCGCAGCCGACTGGTAGCCTGGGGCTCTGCTGCGGAGGGGTAACCCGCAGGGCACTGCTGTGCGCGTATATCCAAAGCGGCGGCGTAATGTGGCCGCGCTCAAGCAGCGAGGCACCACCTTTCGAGGCCAAAGGCGTCAGTTGTGGCAAAGGCACAATTTGAGGGCGTAGCTGCGCGGCTGTGGCAACCCGGGCTTACAGCCACTGGCGCAGTTTCCGGCGCAATATTTGTCGTGCCCGGTAACAGCGGGATTCGACTGCTTTGGGTGTGGTGTTGAGGATGGCTGCGGCCTCATTGATCGAAAGCCCTTCCCATTGGCACAGCACAATTGGCTCGCGCAGATCTACCGGCAACTGCTGAACCGCCCGGCGCACCGCCTCGGCGCGCTCGCTGGCTTGGGCGTGCTGATCCGGTGCGACGGATTCAGCCGAAAGTGTATCGATCAGGCACTGCCCATCGGTTGGCTGCTGTGGGTCCAAAGAGACATTGGGATGGCGCGCGCGCCAGCGCAGTTGGTTTCGGGCCAGGTTGGCCGCAATGGTGAACAGCCAGGTGCTGAATTTCTGCTTCGGGTTGTAGCTTTTTCGGGCCCGATAAACCCTGAGAAAAGTTTCCTGGGCCAGGTCGTTGGCGTCGTCTTCGTTGTCCAGCATTCTGTAAAGGAACTGGAAGACGGCTGTGGCATGACGTTGCATCAGATGGTTTAGCGCCGGGTCATGCCCGGCCGCCAAACGCTCCATGTCGGCTCGGTCCAGGGCATCCAGGTCAGTGGTGTCCATGGCCTGCGGTGCTTGGATGCGACATGGATTGTTCGATCTGTTCGTGAAAGCCCAGCGTCAGCCGCTGCATTTCGGCCAGGTAACGGCGCCCCTGTTCGGGCGGCATGGCGCGGCTGACTTCGGTAAAGTGCCGCAGCATTTCTNCCTGGCATTGGGCGCGCAGGGTGGCGATTTCGGCCAGCTTTTGCTCGATGGCTGCCGAAGCNTTGGTGCTGCTGGCGACCAGCTCCTGCAGCTCGCGTTTCTTGGCTGCGATCTGGGCGCAGTAGCTCTGGCACTTGGGCAGGTACCCCTCGTGCAGTTGGCGGATGCGCGCCAGCTCCGCGTCACTGAGCCGAAATTCCAACCGCAGCCAGTCCAGGTCGTCGATGCTTTTGGCCAGATGCACGCGGCCCAAATGGCCGCCTAGCCGGAACGCAGCCAGGAAGATCGTGGCGCTGGCCAGCACCACCGCGAGCAGGATGAACAGGGACCTGCGCATGAACTGTCAGCGCACTTGGTTCGGAGCCACTACAGCCAAGTACCGTTCACGGGCGGCTTGTTTGGCAGCGGCTGTGCTGCTGAGGACTCCGGCAAGCCCGCCCATTAGAATCAGAACCGTGATGCAAGCCAGCGTCCAGCGCGGGCGCAATAGCCAGTCAACCAGTTGGTCAACCAGCGCAACCCACTCGGTGGCAGGCGACTGGGCTTGGTCGCGTTGGATGCGCCGCCACACAGCCTGTTGGAAGCCCGGCGGCAGCGGCGGCGCAGCAGGACGGCACTGGCGCAAGAGCGCGGTCAGTTTCGCGTCATCCGGTTCAACAACTTCGTGCTTCATGCCAATCGGGGCGCCGGATCAGCAGCCGCTCATAGGCTACTTGCTTTGAGGCTTGCTGGCAACGTTTATGGCACGAGAGGTTTTGCTCTGGTACCGGAAACCGCCGCGGCCACGCCTTCACTTCCGGGCGGCGGTTTGACCCAGCCGCGGGCAGGCTTCCAGCGCACGGGGGCTGACTGTCAGCTTCCGGTGGCGGCTGATCAAATCAGGATCGTCACTGACCCCACGCACGACCTTGATCCGGTTGTCGCGCCAGCGCGGGGAGGCCGGCAACAGGCCGCGCTCAAGCCGGTCTTCGGTCATGCCCGGCACCGTGCGGATTTGGTTGTCCCGGGCGCGCGGCGAAAGCAGGGGCTCGCCGGCGCGGGCGTTGAGGTTCAGGCTCGCGGACAAGGCCGCCACGGATACGGTCAGAATGATGTTGTTCACTTTCATGTTCGGCTTTTCTCTGGTTTGGCGGAGCGTTATTGCGCCGCCGCTTTGTTCTCTGAGGGACATACCCCGTGGACGAGCGAATCCCTCGGCATTTTTTGAATCGAATCTTGCGGGTTTTTCGCGCCGGTGGTGTAAGCTGGTGCAAACGGCAGCCATGGTGGCTGCTCTAACAAAACTGGAAAAGACCGATGAGTATGAAACTGACCGAAATCAGAAACGTCCTGCCAGTCTGCGGCGTGATCGCCGTGGCCATTGCACTTCCGCTCAGCGCCCTCCGCGCGGCGGAGTCCAAGACCGAAAAGCCCAAGCCCTACCCGCTCCAGACTTGCCTCGTTTCGGGCGAGAAGTTGGGCGGCGACATGGGCAAACCCTACGTGTTCGTTCACCAGGGGCGCGAGATCAAACTCTGCTGCCAAGGTTGCCTGAAAGCGTTCAACAAAGAACCCGCCAAGTACATCAAGAAGCTCGAAGAAGCGGAAAAGGCCAAGGCGCGGTCTGACAACGCGCCCGGCAAGGGCCACGAAGACCACCGCGGGCATCAGCATTGACCCGGCAGGGGCAGAAGGCTGGGTGACGCTCATCAAGAGCGGCGGTCGCCACGGCCGTCCGCCTCGCATCCGACCAGGTGTGAGGCGGACTNGGTTTCAGCATTTTGAATGAACATTGGCTTCAAATCTCGCCTCTCGCGGTGGGCATGGTTTTTGCCGGGCCTGGCGCTGGCCAGCCTGGTTCTCGCCGGTTGCAAGGGCGTGCCGACTGCGAACGAGCGGCTGGCGCGGCAGGAGGCCACCGCCCTGGCGGCTGTCTATCGGCCAAAAGGTGGGCGGCCGCCC
>JGI24721J26819_10003588_pt1 | contig 16510 bp, 20 predicted proteins | sample YelNatPaOPGAMG01_FD_26819 | JGI IMG/M metagenome (IMG submission 26819) | reverse complement strand
ATCGCTAAGGAAGTAACAGTTGTCGAGGCACCTCCAAGAATAAGCCTAGAGCAGAAGCTTGACGCCATAACAACACATAAGTTTTTAGGCTACCCCATTTTGGCAGGCATAATCGCATTCATGTTCACATTGATCTTTGTTGGAGGAAACTTTCTATCAGAAGCCCTCGACTACGCCTTCCAAGGTTTAACACTTTACATCGAAAACTTTTTACTAAATTTCCTGCCAGGCACAGCTGTAACCCTAATTGGCAAGGGAGTTTTAAGCGGGTTTGTTGCTGGAATAACCATAGCTTTGCCATATATTGTGCCCTTTTACATAGCTCTCGCATTGCTCGAGGATAGCGGCTACCTGCCTAGGGCAGCTTTCCTAATGGATAATTTAATGCATAAGATAGGTTTGCATGGTAAGGCTTTCATACCTCTAATTTTAGGGTATGGCTGCAGTGTTCCAGCGTGTATTGGCTGCAGAATTATGGAGACTGAGCGCGAGCGTTTCCTAGCGGCTTTCGTTGTCACTTTAATTCCATGCGCTGCCAGAACAGTTGTTATTCTTGGTTTGGTTGGAAGGTTTGTGGGTTTGCATGCGGCCTTAGCCCTTTACGCTTTCGACCTAATTCTCATTTTCATTTTGGGCAGAGTAGCCTTCAAGGTTTTGCCTGGAGAGCCCGTAGGCCTAATTATGGAAATGCCCTCATATAAGAAGCCTGCGTTGAAAAATGTTTTGACGAAAACTTGGAGCCGAACCAAAGACTTTGTCTACATCGCCTTTCCAATAATAGTTGCTGGAAGCCTAACGATAACAGTTTTAGATGTGACGGGTTTTATAGGATACATAACTGCGGGAGCACGCCCCCTCATAAGCGGTTGGCTTGGGCTTCCAGTGGAGGCGGGAATCCCCCTAATATTTGGAATTTTACGAAAAGAACTTGCCCTCATCTTGCTTGCAGGGCTTATTCCACTGAATTCGTTGACGGCTGTACAGATGATTGTCTTCGCCCTCGTAACAATGGTTTACATTCCATGNATTGCAACAATCGCCGCACTTATAAGGGAATTTGGATGGAGAAAAGCTTTGGCAATAACGTTCATAGACATAGCTGTTGCGCTTCTTCTGGGAGGAATAACCTACAGAGCGTTGTTGGCATTTATGTCTGCATAATCTGATGTGCGTTGTTGATTCTCAGTTCAGATTATCAATTGGCAAAGCTTTTGATGCCCAGCATAAAAGGATAAATGGGCTAGCGTTCACAAGCCGCAACAATTGAGAACCTTAGATTAAGTTCGGTGGAAAACTTGGACGAGTTTGAAGAGATGCTGCTGAAGGTAATCGACGGGACATTACGCTACTCACTTGGTGATCGAACAGTGGAGGTTTTCTACAAGTATCTTAGGGGTAAAGGTTTTCTTTTTTCAGATATTCCGCGGAACCCAGATTTTTTCTTTAACGAGCTGAGAAAAGTATTGGAGTCTGAGGGAAACCGTTTCAGCGGCTCAGTCTCCGCGCTTGGAACCGTTTCAATATTGGAACGCACGATCATAGAAATATTGTGTAGGAAACTGGGTTTCAAGTTTGAAGAGAAAGGACCTATTATTTTTTCAGAGTGGGTAAAAAAGGTTAGGGAGGCCCACGCATTAAATCTTACAAGGATGAATCCGGAAAAGAAGGAGGTGACCCACATTGAAGAGGAAAGCAAGCATCTTGGTAGTTGACGACGACGAAAACATTTGCAAAACGCTAAGCCTAATACTTGAGAGCAGAGGCTATAAAGTGGATGTAGCCTATTCTGGGGAGAAAGCCATAGAAAAATCTAAGGCGAAAGCCTACAACATCGCCCTTCTAGACATAGTGCTTCCAGACATTCAAGGAACTAAACTCCTAAAAAAGCTCAGGGAAACAACGCCCAAAATGATAAAGATAATGGTGACAGGCTACCCGAAACTTGAAAACGCCATCGAAGCCCTAAACTATAATGCCGATGCATACATGACAAAACCAGTAAACCCTGAAAACCTGATCAAAGTTATCGAGGAAAAACTTGAAAAACAAAGAAGAGAAGAAATAATGACCGTGGAAAAAATTGAGGCATTCGTAAAAACAAGAACCCAAAGACTACTTGAAGAAATGGAATAAACTTCAAATTCTCCTTTTCTAAAACCAAAGACCTAAACACGGAAAACGGTTCAAACATGCTTTTCAACAAAATGGAGAAACTTAAATGGGAAAGGTAAACATTAAAAGTAGGCGAAGCTAGGAAAACAATGAAGTGGCCGAGGTGAGGTATTTCAGCTTTTAATGGCGATATCCCCCGCATTTTCCCTTTTTTTAAATTATGCTTGCTTTTCTTTCCTATTGGTGTTAGTCTGCCTAAGATGTGGCTTGAAAGTTTAAATGTCGTTGTCTGTTGAAATTTTGCGTCGACAACATTTGAATTTTAAAAGCTGCTGGGAGTGTTTTCTCTTTTACCAGTATTCTGTTTGTAGGATTGTGGTGATTTTGCCCCAGTCTGGGACTAGGCCGAAACCTTTGAAATAGTAGCTGTTCTTTCTTGTTTTGAGAATTCTGAATCCGCCTCCCCATAGGGATATCATGGCTTGAAGATTTCTTCTCACACCTCTATGGGCTCTTCCAAATCCTCTTTTCATTAGTTCATCAGTCATTTTGTTTAAGTATTCTCCATGGGTTTGGTGTCTGTTATCATTGTTTATTAGGCTTATTTGGATGTCCCATAGATATTTTAGTAAGAGTAGGTGTTTTCCGTTAGTTAGATATGCTTTTGCTAGGGCGTTTCTGAATTCTTCTGAGTCCCATCCATATGTGTCTCCGATAGAGAGAATTCTTGTTCCGATGAGAGTGGGTTTTCCATCTAANCTCCATAATCCACAGTGGAGGAAAGGCAAACGATAATTTAGGAACCATGAAGAAAACTTTAAACGCCCCCCTAGCCTCCTAGGGGTTCCGTCATTTGCGTATGTTTGTCCTTGCTGCATTAATGTGAAAACATCTTTGAACACCATTTCTTTTATGTCTCCCGGCTTGGTTCTCAATTCATATGAGCGTTTTAGCATTAAGTAAAATTCGTGTATTGATTCATCCATCCAAAACGCCCAGAAAACTTTCCCCACAGATGCCTTTCTTTCTAGGGGACCTACAGGTTGTGGAGGATACGGAACAAGGACTTCTAGTTGTTTGATGTCGGTGGGTTCGTATGTTATTACACCTATTTTTAGTGGTAGATTNCGGATAATGTTGCTGACGTATTCGGCTATGTTGAAGTTTTCGGCGGTCCTGGGTAGAATTAAGGTTGAGTGGGAAAAATGCGTTAAGTAGGCTACAGCTTGTCCCACACCTAAAAGGTATTCGCGTCTAACTTGTTCTGGGGGTTTGAACTCAAAACCGTAAGTTATTCCCTTTCGATCATCAAAGACAAAGTCTGGTTCTGGCCAATCTGAAGATGAAGTAATAACTATGGTTGGTTTATACAAGTTTTTCCAAGGATCGGCTCCTTTAAGCACTAAATCTCTTATTGTGCGAGCAATTTCAAAGGCCATCTCATCATGTGAGAGAGTGCTAACTGTTTCTTCGCCGGTTAAAGTGTATTGAACCCCCATGAGCTATCCCCCTTCTTCTTTCCTAAAAATCAGGCAATACTGATGCGCTCTGTTTCCTATCCAAGCATTGTAAATTCCTAAAGGAAGTAAGGGTTTGTCGTCTTGTAGCCAAATTTTTTCATCTTTGGGAACCCATGCATAGGGTTCTTCGCTTAAAACTTTCAAGGTATCAAAAGCTAATGGGTATATTCTCTCATTATAGAACACGTTATTTGTTATGACTGTGAGATAACCGCCGTTCTTTGTTACCTTATAAACTTCATTAAATATTTCTTTTATAGCTTTCACAAATTCATCGTAATTGTCGATGTTTCCTATATCATTAGGATCTTCACTGTATTTTGTTTCAAATCCTTTTTCCTTTCTTCCCTTTTGGCGGAGGTTATTCCGCTTAAGCTGATTCCAATAGGGAGGNCTTGTAATACAATAATCCACTGGCGGAAAATTATTCTCTTTCCATATCTCGCTTAGCCGCCTGGAATCACCATTAATTACCTTTATTAGAAGTTTCTCAGAAGCTAATCCCATTGAATTCAATAAGTATTCTGAGCCTTTTTTCTGGCTTAATAATTTTTTAATTCTCAGTTCCGCTATGTCCGCCCATTTTTTGACGACCTCAACGCCGATACCTGATCTGTTGCTTTCGATGCAAGCAATAAGCGTGCTTCCAGTGCCCAGAAACGGATCTAAAACTAGCTGCCCTTTCTTTGTGAAGAATTCTATAAACTCCTTAGCTAAAGATTCAGGAAACGCAGCTGGGTGCAAAAGTTTAGCGTTCTCTCTGGGTGGGGGTCGATGCACAAACCACGTTTTGGTAAATTTGATCCATTCTCTTCCGCTTAATTCATTAAGTTTGTTGATGATTTTCCTTTTATTCTCGATGACTTCCATTACTTTCTCCATTGTTCTATTATTCATCTCTATAATTAAGTGTTGCTTTGCATATTTTATGCTCGATTTTTGTGTTTTTGGGCCTTTGTGTTGGTTTGCGTGCGGGGCTTTGGTTTGGGCTTTGGGTGGTTCAATTTTGTTTTTGTTTATGTTTTGTGTTTTTTGTGTTCAGGAGGTGTTTAATGGTTGAGTGTTGTGGAGAAGAAGGTTGCGTATTGGAATGTGCCGGTTCCTAAGTGTTTGGATGATGCTTTGGAGGCTGCTGTTGGGCGGGATTGGCATAGGACTAAGACGGAGTTTATTCGTGAGGCTGTTCGTCGGGAGCTTGAGCGTTTGGGGTTTAAGCCTGTTTCTGTTGCTGGTGAGGGGTGACTGGTTTGAGCACTGATGTTCCTGATGGGGCTACGCAGCGGCATAGTCGTCTGATGGAGCTTTTGACTTTCATTAATTTGGCTGAGCCTCATGGCGTTACGATAACGCAGATTCAGTCGCATATGTTGACGGTTTACGGCTTAAAATTTAGGACTACAAGCGAGATGGTGAAGGAGTTAGCCCTTTCAGGCGTGATTAAGGCTGATGGACACGGTTTCTACCACCTCACCGAGAAACAGCAAGCCGTCATGAAAAGGATTGCCGTTCAAGAAGAAAAGGAAAAATCGCTTATTCCCATTCTTAAACGCATCGACAACATTAAAGACTCTGCGGTTAGGGAGAAAGCCCTAAAACTTTATGAGGAACTCGTTGAAGCCTTGCCGGACTCTTCCAGCGACCAATAATAAAGTGTGTATGTGTATGCGCGTGTTTTCTCTCTCTTCTTCTTTCTTTCCTTCTCTTTTAAAAATGAACGCTGGGTTCCCGCAGAGAAAATATGCGCTTAAACTGGGAAACAGCATTAAATGTCCAAGATGCGGCTCCAACTATTTCGAATGCAACTTAGGGCCCACGGAAGCTTATGACAAGGTTTTGAAGGCTTTAAGAGCCAAACACAGAAGCTTTGAGGTCTTATGCCAATGTCTAAGCTGCAATGAAACATTTTCCGTGACTTTTCAAGTGTTGATGGTTTCCTAAATGCCAAAAACAACAACAATTAAACCGCAGCCAAAAATCTAGAGGGGGGCTATCAATTTTGACAGATGAAGACAAGCCTAAAATTGACTTTCTCGTTGTCGGCGGACTCCATATGGACGATTTTGAATGGGTTGCTGAGCAATTTGAGGAAGTAGGGTATGTACTGGTGGCGTTCATGATGGACTGCGACGGTTACCATTGGAAGGCAGTTTACGTAAAGGCAGACCAGTTGACAGAAGCTCTGCAAAAGGGCATAGTAGGCAACATGCAAAAACCTAGAGGGTAGGCCCACTATTGGCTCCTCTGAACTGCCCAGAATGCGGCAGCCAAAAACTTTGGAAAGACGGAGTCCGCTACACCACAACAGAACAAGTGCAGCGCTACATATGCCGAAACTGCGGCTATCGCTTCTCAGACCCAAACAGACTTGAACAACCATCTTTCAAAGGTTCAGACCAGTCTAAACACGTTCAGAAAGTCTCTTCAAAGATTTTAAAAAGGCTTGAAGGCTTACCTAGCTACCGCCAAATATGCGCCACCCAGCCAAAAGGGGCGAAAAATTTGGCCACAGTGGAAAAACCCTCAAAAAGCGGGCAAGCGGGGGCCACAGAGCAGACAACAGACATCAAGGGAAAAATCATAGAATTTCTTTGGTGGGCTGAAAAAGAAGGATACGCCCAAGATACTATTAGGTGCTTCGGATCTTGTTTAAAAGCGCTGTTACAGAGAGGGGCTAACTTGTTTGACCCAGAGTCTGTCAAGGAAGTCTTAGCCAGGGAAAAAGTTTGGAGCCAGAACAGGCGAAGAAATGTCATAAACGCCTACACAAAATTTCTAGAAGTTAATGGGTTCAGCTGGAAAAAGCCGAAATGCAAGGTTGAACGGAAAATCCCCTTCATCCCAACAGAACAAGAGCTAGATACGCTAATAGCGGGTTCTGGAAGAAAACTTGCAGCCTTCCTTCAACTTCTTAAAGAAACTGCGATGAGAGCAGGTGAAGCCAAAAGCCTACATTGGACAGACGTAGACTTTGAAAGGCGTCTAATAACCCTAAACAACCCTGAAAAGGGAAGCAACTCTAGAATTTGGAAGGTTAGCCAAAGACTAATCGATATGCTTAACGCCCTTCCAAAAGAAGGCGAATACATCTTCAACAACAGATCATTAAAATCTCTGAAGGCAACATTTCTAAAGACCCGCAAAAGATTAACTTCAAAACTTCAAAATCCGCGACTGCTAAGAATAAGTTTCCACACGTTCCGCCACTGGAAGGCAACAATGGAATATCATAGAACAAGAGACCCATGGTATGTCAAAGAGTTCCTCGGTCACAAAAGCATCAAAAACACTGAAATATACATAACCATTGAAAAAACAATATTCGGAGGCTCCGCCGACGATGAATTCCACGTCAAAGTAGCATCCAACCCTGAAGAAATTAAACAACTGCTNACAGTAGGCTATGAATACATTTGCGAAAAGGATGGGTTGCTGTTCTTCCGGAAAAGAAAATAAGAATCGGTTAACATTAAAGGTAGGCGAAATCATCCAAAAAGTGGCCGGGGTGAGGTAGCCTGGTAGCCTATAGGCCTGTGGACCGGACGTAAAAAGTCCATGGCGGTTAGCCTAGCGCCCGGGTTCAAATCCCGGCCCCGGCCCCATGTACAAGTTTTTAGCCCGGGAGTTTTTAGGAGCATGTGTTTTGGAGTTTTGAGCGTAGCGCACCAGAAATGGAAAAATATTTCTGCTCAACAATTTCGGGAGGACGATGCATATGCAGCTTGGACAGGATGTTAAGGGCAGGCTTGTCTCTATAATTGATAAGGCAGCGCAGGCGGATAACTCAAGAGGATTGGAGGCTTCGGTTCTTGGAATAAACTATAAGGCAGTTGCAGCGGATGGCGATGTAAAAGTGCATATTGAAGATCCGTTAAACAGGGAGGAAGATTCGTCAAGACTGCTTATTTACTTGCTTAACGCCATTGAAAGAACCTTACAATATAAATCAGTCAACCATAAGGGCAGTTTATTAAGTTTAACGCAGTTGCCAGGCGGACAAACAGCAAAACTATACGAGAAGAGGATAGTTAATTTTCTAGCAACGGAAATGGACGAAGCAACACTTGAAGAGGTTGAGGTTGCCGTTAAGAAAATTGGAGGCAGCATGGTTGAGCATTCAAACGCCACATGGAGCTTCGAAGTATCCCCATTTAATGGCGTGAGGATAAGAGCAGCCTATTGGCAGGGAGAAGAAGGGATACCTTCAGGTGCAACTCTGCTCGTAGGAGAAGAAATAAAAGATTTGAATGTGCCCATCGAGGAACTTTTAACCATCATGGAAATGACAATCAACAGATTCGTCCTCTTTTACAGAAAAGAAACCGGCAAAAAACCCAAACTCTTCCACTCCCTATATTTCTAGATTGGCGGTTTAGCCTTCTTCTTTGCTTTTATGTTTTCGCGCATCCACTTTTCAAACTCTTTCGACGGCGGCTCCTCAACGAAAAGCCTCTTTCGCACGGCTTCTAGAAAAGCGTTCCTTTCTCCAAGATACTCGGCTGCCGTCAAAACCTTATGCCCAACCACCCGTGCTTTTTCAAGAACAAATGCAGACTTTTCACGCCATTTTTCATCCCTTAGAATGTGATGTTCCAAAATAGTGCATGGCACAGCATCAACAACTTTTTCAAGGCTTCTAAGCCCCGCCTCAATTTGCTCCTCGTCAACCCTGAATTTGGCCAAATACAACGGCGGTCCGCCTATCATCAGCAACTGGGGTTTCTCCTCAACAATCATTTTGAGAGTGCGCTGTGACATTGGTCCTTGAACGTCTGGGGCAAACATGAATTTTTCATCGTGGCATTCTATTGTTGCCATTAGGACCCATCCTAAGGCTGAGTTTTCTGGTCCGTGGAAAACTGGCTCGGAGAACTTGATTTTTGTATCTCCAAAAACAAAGGTTTTTCCGTCCGCAATCTCGATTTTTTTCGCATGTTTAGCGCCTGTTTTTTGGAAAACCCATCCCCTCCTCCTCTGGCTGAAGTTGATTTTCTCTTTCGGATTTTTTAGTAAGACAATTTTTCCCTCGTAGATTTGCCTTGCAGTCTCATCCGCTTCAGTCCAGTTGCAAAGCCAGTCTTCATACGAAGGCGTGTGATGGTCAAAATGGTAATGGCTTAAGGTTACAATTTCAGCCTCATCAGCAGCCTCAGCAATCCTTCGCCTACATTCTTCTATAGCCCTAAACTCTTTGGGATGCGGAGGCAAGCCGAAACGGTTTGGGCAAAGCGAGACCCCGGCATCCAAAAGGATTCTCACATCCAAAGTTTCAACGTAAGTACACATAGACCTTACACCGAAGCTTTCAGCAGCCAACGGAACAACCCGAAGATGTTTTAACATGTTTTTCCAACGCACCAATGCTTAGTTCCTATAACATTTTTATTTTAGTCTGAAACTCTATTTCTAGGCGGTGGGCGATGACGACTCTGGCCCCGCTGAACCCATAATGATTGGGATCTTGAGTGCGGAGAGCCCGCCTCGCTATTCTTCTTCCGACGGTTTCTTCCAAAGTTCAAGCATTCTCTTTTTGAGTTCTCCGCGTTTTTTGTGAAGGAACCTGTATACTGTGCTATGTTGGCTTCCTTGAATCAGCATTTGTATTGCCTCCCTTGCTATTTGGGCTTGCTCCACATCGCCTATTATGCTGACTGTGTGTCCGTAAACTGCTATGTGAGTATTTGTTAACTCTTCAATTATTCGGCGGGTTTTTCCATCCATCCCTATTATTCGTCCCTTAACCCGTCTAATATCTGATTCTGACCGCCCAAAGAAATCCCTCAAATCTATGACATCCAATAGGGCGTTTTCGTCTCGGATTAGGCGGAAGGCATGTTCAGGCGAGAAACCTCTTCCAATGGCTGTTACAACATCTTTGGCTTTGAAAAGCAGCGAGGGGTCTTCGGCTTTTTCCGTCAGCGTGACAGCGACATCCCCAGTTGCGCTGTCGACTTGAAGCTCAACTTTAAGTTTTTCTTCGATGCCCTTTTTAACAGCTCCCTCGGGACCTATTAAGACGCCAATTCTTTCCTTTGGAATCTTCAGAAATGCACTAGGCTTTGCCATAGCCGGTGACCATCCTATAGCATTCTTCTACTGAATGAACTTGAACGCCGAGCTTGCTAAAAAATCTGTTTAGGTTGCTTAAGTCCCTATATAATAGGAAAGTAGCCATTGGATGCGAGAGCGGGACAGCTTGTGACATGTCAAAAAGCACTGGGCGACCCTTCCAAATCATCACGTTGTATTCGCTTATGTCTCCATGGACAAGTTCAGCCTTGCGATAGAGCCTTTGCAAATAATCCAAAAGTATTTTATAGACTCTCTCCGGATTCCTTGGGGGCTTCTCCTTCATTGAAGGGGCGCAAACGCCGTTTCTCCCTACAAACTCCATTATGAGCACGTTGTTTTTCACGGCTATTGGTTTTGGAACCCTAATCTTTGCCGCTGCTGCCTGTTCTAAGTTTTTGAATTCCTTTTGGGCCCATGCAAATATTAATGAGCGCGTGTCCCGTCTGATGCCCTTAAACCGTGGGTCTCCCTCTATGTATTTTAGGATGCCTTTGCGAAATTCCGCTGAAACTGTTAAGTAAATCTTGATTGCCAGCTCGTTTCCGCTTTTATCTTTGCCCCAGTAAACCCGCGATTCTTTTCCAGCCTTAACAACGCCGTGGATTTCGCTTATGGTGCCCTTATTCAGAAAGTCGTAGATGACCATAAGCGTTGAGCGGTCGAAAACCTCTTCTAAAACTTCATATTCTTCGCTCCGCTTTTCCTTCATCAGTTGCTCGGTTTCGTATTTTTTCTCTTCTTTGAGGAGCTTTTTCCTAACATGCTCTCGAAAAGACAATTACCTACCACACAACTAAATTGTCAGATACCCCTTTTTTCGGAGCCACTCAGCCTGCGAGTGTGTGTAACGCCAAATCAGGTCACCACGGCTGTCAGATTGAAAATCCCATGGAGAAACCAGNACGACNTCTCCTTCCCTTATCCACACCCTGCGTTTCATCTTGCCACGAATGCGACATAAGCGTTCACGCCCATCTTGGCATTTAACCAGAACACGGTCAAAACCAAGTAGTTTAACGGCTACGCCTAACACATCGTTTTCAGACGGAAGCACCATCTCGCTTAACTCTTCCTCGGTTATGACCTTTTTCTTACCCAATCAAGCACCTCAAGCTTCCTTTAAAAGAAAGATGCATCTTCCTTAAAAGCATGCTTATTTCCCGCGGTTAAAAATGAAGTTTGATGCTCACCACAAAAAGACTTTCACAAAGTTAGACGAAAATCGTCGAAGTCGACTGCGAGAAAGCTTTTAAGATTAGTTCAGAGTTCAAAAGAGCTATGTCTGACGAATCTGAAGTACCACTGGAACCGCGCGAAATAGGCAAATACAGAGACAGAATTGTTAGCGGACCAATCATNCGCACACTTGTCTGGCTAGGCGTCCCTCCCCTAATAAATCAGCTTGTAGTTGTAGCCTATAATGTAGCAGATGCTTACTGGCTAAGCAACTACAGTGAGATTACAGTTGCAGTTCCTAGGCAAATGTGGCCTGTCATAATCCTTTTCCAAGCGCTTGCAAACGCCTTAACAACTGCCAGCCTGAGCATAGTTTCTCAGTATGTTGGAGGCAAAGCCTACAAGAAAGCAAGTTTAGAGGCTTCACGCTTCTTTACAGTGTCCTTCTTGGCGGGCGCCACATTAAGTCTATTTCTTCTTGCAATTAGAAATATGATTTTCACATGGTTAATGTACACTCCTCCTGAAATATTTGAGGATGTTATGNAATACTCTGGAGTAATAGCTTTTGACATATTTTTTAACTATATAGCTCTTACATATACAACATTGCTTCAAAGCGTTGGAGACACTAGGAGACCTGCAATAGTTAACGTAATATCCGTTGGCGTTAATGTAGCGTTAGACCCCTTCTTTGTATTAGGTATAGGGCCNTTCCCTAGGCTGGGGGTGGTGGGCGCTGCTCTTACCGACGTTATAGGGAAAGTAATGTCGATAAGCGGCTTAACCTACATACTTAAGAGAAGCTATCCTGAGCTCAGGATAAAATTTACTAAGGAAATAGANGCTGAGTGGACTCGACTAGTTCTGCGTGTAGGCTTACCAATTTTAACTCTTGGCTTAATGAACGGTTTTGCTTTCCTTGCACAGCTTAGGCTGGTCAACATGTTGGGCATAATTGTGGCTACAGCTTTCTCTATAGGTTTTGTAATAATGGATATTGTGGATACGGCGCTTTGGGGTCTAAGCGGAGCACCAGCCGTAATGGTGGGGCANAGTTTAGGGGCGGGGAACCGTAAAAGGGCTAGAGAAGTTGCTTACAAGTCAGCTATTCTAATATTTGCTCTTATGGTGCTGGGAGCATGCCTTATCTATCCAATAAGAAGAAACGTCGCTGACATCTTCGCAGATGATCCAAACATACTAGATGAATCTGATATGCTACTCCAAATTTTGCTGCCAACGCTCCCATTCTTTGGTCTGTACATGGTTGCTATGTCCACGGGGAGGGGGTCCGGCCGCACAAGTTTTCCTACAGCCGTTGGAATACTGAGGCTTTGGGGAATCAGAATTATTTTAGGCTATTTCCTAACCTTTACTTTTGGATATGGTTCCTTTGGAGTTTGGCTAGCTATTTCGCTTAGCAATGTTGTTGGAGGGTTCATTTCTGTTCTCTGGGTAAAGTATGGAAACTGGGCTGAAGCTGTAGTTAAAATGGAAAATTCATAAAAGGGCAAAACAGCGTTAGGAGTCTAATCTTTCCAATAAAACCTTTGAATTTCAAATGCTATGAATAAGTCTAGAGAGAGTGGCACTAGGTTTTTGTTTGAAACTGAAAATCCCGACTCCTAATTTCCAGTTAACAAAGTTTATATGCGGTGCGGGGTCACAAAAAGTAGATACCCAAGGTGGTCAACTTGTGCGCCTACCAGTTAGCACGGGAGGGCACAGAACAAAAATTTAAAGGATGTTTTAAACCGCTTAACATTGGCAGAATAATGGTTTTCGACGGAAAAATAAGGATTTACGGCGTTGTCATCGAGTCAAAAATAGAGAAAGGCGTGCTTCAGAAGTTGTGTGGGTTAATTGAAAACTTAGGCATCGCAATACGATACGTTCAATATTCTATGGAGAAGGTGGACAACCCTACTATAACCGCGATAGGCTTCTTAGATTTTTCACATTCAAAAGTTTCGCCAGAGGAGTTACTGAACCTTCTTAGAAGCCAAAAATTCATAAAAAGCGCCCACATCATAAACCCTTCAAGCAACGGCATGATTTACGATAGCTACTTCTTTCCCATCACGCTTGGAAGCGAAAGAGTTGTAATATTCAGAAAGTGTGTTTATGAAGCCTTATTCAATGGCATTAGAAGAAAATTTGGCTCAGCTGGGGAAGCCATGCTATATTATCAGGGATTCTCAATAGGCTTTGAGATTTATGACGAATACGCGAAGATTGCCAAATCAGAAAANCTAGAGGATTTAATTGAGGTAGCCACAGCNGTTAACATGACGCTCGGCTGGGGAATCGTTGACAAAGTGAGAGTGNACATTGAAAAGGGCACCGCCAAATTTCGTATGTACCACAATTTCGAGTGTGAACTAGGCGAAAACAATGGAAAACCCTACAGCCAATTCTACAGAGGCGCTATTGCCGGACTCTTCACCCGCTTCTTTGGAAAAGAGGTGGAAGTCAAAGAGACCAAATGCATAGCGAAAGGAGATCCGTACTGCGAGTTCATCATCAAAATATAGCCGGTGAAACACCGCTACTATCTTAAAACTTTTATAGTTAAAGTGACGAAACACAATTAATTTTGCGATGTTTGGGGCGCAGAGGCGCCTATGGCTGGAGAAGGAAAAGGCAAAGTCGTCGACAGAGGCAAGAAATACAGAAAAATCTTCATCTACATACCTAAAGAGGTTTCTTCAGATACAAGCTTCCCATTTAAAATAGGCGAAGACGTGACAGTAAAAATTGAAGATGAAAAGCTGATTATAAAAAAACGCCAAACAAAAAGATGCCAACAAAGCGGTTAGCCACTACAACTTTATTATTTGAGCATGGGGTATTCCTTCTATGTTTAGCACGGCTTCAGGGTGCACATACCCCTTTTCTATGGCTTTCTGCACGATTTTTTTCCCAACCATGTTGACTATTGTTGAGTTTTCTATCATGTCAATTGCCTCCTCAATGTCCACTTTCGCGCCTTTATAGAATTCCTCTTTTACATGAAAGGTTATTTTTCCTTCACGCAAAGTTTTTCCAAGTATTTCACAGTCGCAGATGGCTAAAAGCACGTTCCCACCGATTTTTCTGAGGTTCATATATACTTGCAATTGGGGGACGCTCTCATAGTTGTCTGACCGAGGATTTTGCTCCACAAGCTTCGCAGACAAGGAAGGACAAGCGTTTTTCTTTCACGATTTTTGTGTCTGGACGCTTACAAACTGGGCATATTACAAAGCTGTCAATGTATCTTTGGATTAGCCTCTCAAAGGTTTCTCGCGAAAATTTTCCTTGGAAGATGACTCTTGACTCATGCACTGTCGCAGCGGTAGCCATCTCGCGAGTCAAAAACTTCAAGATATGCTGTAAATCACGGTTTAAGACATCAGCAACATCATTAAGGTTGTAGATTATGGTGCGCATTCCAATGGTTGAATGCTGAAGCCTAGGCAATTCTAAGCGCTCCCGCTTCGAAGCAACCTCTGGAATCTGGGAACGCGCCCTCTTCAGCAGCTCTTCATAGTTGTACTTCATTAGTGCTTCTCCAAAGAACATAGATGCAGCAGAGTATTTATTTTTTAATTCGAAATGGGCAATTGCGATTGGTCGTATAGCCTAATTAGCCTTGTTTAGCTCCGCACTCTGGGCATTCTTCAGAAGCTATGGGGATTTCCTTGCCGCAATTAGGGCACTTCTTCAGAAAAGCGCTTGGAGTCTGCATGCCAGTTGGCATTGTTTCGGAGGGAGCGGATAGGCAGAGGGCTCCCCCTATGATTCCCAGTATTCCGCCAATTGCGCCGATTATTCCGCCGATGAGAATTATTGAGGATAAAAGTCCAATTATCCCAGCTACAAGCAAAGCGAACGCGTCCTTAACAAGTATCAATAAAATGCCGCAAACAACATCCAGCACAACTCCCACGAAAATCATAAAGCCTAGAAAAGGCGGAATCACCCTAGCCACTCCAATCAAAGCTGAAAGAACAACCAAACCAAAGATTAGGCCAACGAAGAGCAACACGCCGCCTACGATGGAAATTGTTCGCCCAGTTTCCCGTGTTCCCATTCAAAACACCTCTTTTTACACTAAAACTTTCTACACTAAAATACTAGCGCTTTAATAATAAAAAACTATTCATGTCCACAGTTTTCTACATAATCCGTTTTAAGGTTTATAATTGAAGGAATCATAAGAATGTTTTAGCAGAACAGAGATGATTAAATGGGTTATATTTACCTTTATACAGGCACGGGAGCCGGAAAAACAACAAACGCTTTAGGTTTGGCTTTACGCTCTATCGGACATAAAAGGAAGGTCGTTATAATCCAGTTTTTAAAGTGGTGGAAGAACACTGGCGAGTATAAGATTCGAAAGATGCTCGCGCCATACTATGAAATCCACCAGTTTGGGCGCAGGGGATGGCATGGACTCAGCAATTTAGGCGAAGAAGACAAGAAATTGGCGCAAAAAGCATTGAAATTTGCTGAAAAAATTGTTAAAGAAAAGAAACCGCACCTCCTAGTTTTAGACGAAATCAACTTAGCATTACATTGCAAGCTGTTAGACGTCAAAGAAGTTTTAGATTTCCTAAATAAGATTCCTAAGAAGACAGATATTGTTTTAACTGGAAGATTCGCCCCAAAAGAACTAATAGAAAGAGCGGAATTCGTAAACGAAATTGTAGATGTTAAGCACCCGAAAGAAACAGTCACAACAAAGGGAATACAATACTAATTAATTTTGACAAAAATCTCAAAATGCTAGGGGAAGGAAGATTGGCTGAACAACAAAGGACGCAAAAAATCGCGGAATTAAAACAAAAACTTTTAGGTCTAAGAGAGCAAGCCAACGAGTTAAAAACCAAGTTGAATGAACTTGCAGAAAAAAGAGACAAACTTAACAAGCAGTTTCAGAGTCTNCGCTTAGAAATAGCTCAGCTCAAAAAAGGTAGAGACGAACTTAATGAAACAGTGAAGAAACTAAAACAGCAGCGAGATGAGGCAAGAGCGAAAGCTCAAGAAAAGCGCACGGAATTGAGAAAGTTAAGGCAAGAAATTAAAGTTTTAAGCGGGAAAAAGCCTCCCAGAAGCCCTCAAGCCCTCAAAAAAGAGATTGAAGAAATTGAATGGAAAATCCAGACGACACCCCTAGACCTAAGAGAGGAAAAGAAACTTGTGGAACACGCTGGAATACTAGAAGCTAGACTGAACATCTACAGAAGACTCGACCAGTTAAAGCAGAAAAGCATCGAACTCCAAACCGAAATAAAAGCCCTCGAGGCTGAAGGCAATCTTTGCCACGAAAAGTTGGAGGAAAACGCGCGAAAAAGCCAAGAAATCCACAAGAAAATGCTGGAAAAAATCAGCGAATCAAAGAAGGTAAAAAGCGAGGCTGACGCTTTACACAATTTCCTTCTACAATCAAGGGAAAGGATTAAACCAATTCGAGAAGAAATTATGAAAATTTTGAATGAAATGGCGCAATTGAAAAAGGAAATCAGAGAGGAGGAAGAAAGGAAAAGGAGGGCAAGCGAAGAAGTTCTTCGAGAAAAACTTGAAAAAGAGGCAAGGGAAAAATTGAAACGAGGCGAAAAACTAAGCTGGGAAGAGTTTCAACTACT
>JGI24721J26819_10003578_pt1 | contig 16540 bp, 18 predicted proteins | sample YelNatPaOPGAMG01_FD_26819 | JGI IMG/M metagenome (IMG submission 26819) | reverse complement strand
ACACGGTTATTGTTGCCATTGGGCGAACACCAAACCCAATAATCCAACGCACCACTGAGGGGTTAGCGGTTACGAAATGGGGCACAATTGTTGTGGATGAAAATGGAAAAACAAGCCTTGAAGGAGTCTACGCAGGCGGAGACATCGTAACTGGTGAAGCAACAGTAATCAGCGCCATGGGCGCAGGCAAAAAAGCCGCAAGAGCCATACACCAATATTTAATGAATAAAAAATAAACCAATAGCGCCATCTCCTCTAGGTAAATTTATGATGAAGCAGCATAGCTTATTGAATGGTTGTTTGATTTAGAAGTTTGTTTAAAAGTGCTTTTTGCCCTTTTATTAGAATGCCACTTTTTAAGATGTTTGTTTGAAAGTTTGGAGATAGGTTTTTCAGCTCAACAAGGTCGACTGGAATGCCGAGGGCAAGCTCTATTCTGGCGTTTAGGTCAAGCATTTCTGTGAAGTTTAGTTTTGGGTTTGAATGTATGCATACATCTATATCCTTTATGTAGTCTCGTGTTGTTAGGCTTCCAAAGAGTATTGCAAGCTGAACTCTTTTCTGGTTTGCTAATAATTTTCTAAGTTTTTTGACTATCTCTTCTTTCCCTCTTTGACTAAGCTTGTAGAATTGTATTTTGTCATATTTTGATTGCATATTTTTCCTTCACACTCTTTAAGAATTTGTCGACAGCTTTGAAGTTGTTTTTGATGGAATCATATATTCGGGCATCATCTATTATCCAGTAACGATGTGTTAATAAGTTTCTAAGACGCATTAGTGCGGTTAAATCTTTGGCGCAATCGCAGATGTCTTCTTCTTCCATTATTTTGAAGCATTCCTAGTATGACTGCGGCGCACGTTTAAGGTCTTCCATGGCTATTTGGAGGCATATGCTTCCTAAAGCTTCTGCAATCACTATAATGTGATATCTAACAGCGTGTTTTTCTTCTATGCTCATTTTGGAGTAGGGTTTTAATGTTAGACGGTTTAGTTCATTTTTTGATTCGAGAATTTCATTTATTCTTTGTTTAAGTTGGTCGATGTTTATTGGCATTCTCATCAGCACCAATAAATAATAAGATTTTCAATTATAACATTATTGGCAATTTTGCAATAGCTTATCACAATTTTAAAAAATGAGAGCTTAATGGTGTTAAAATCATTTTTGAAGCAAAAGTTTTATGAAAACGGTTGTAAATGAAGATTCAAACATTTGGGAGAGTAAGCCAATTGGATATTGTTGTTTGTGTTAAGCATGTTCCAGAAACTGCAGAGGCAGAATTAAAAATTGATGCCAGCGGCAAAGGCATAGAAAAGGCTGGTTTGGTCTTCGACATTAACGAGTGGGACGATTATGCTTTAGAAGAGGCTGTGCGCATTAAAGAAAAATTTGGCGGAACAGTTACAGCCATAACCATAGGCGCTGAAGATTCAGACAGCACACTGCGAAAGTGTTTAGCCCGCGGAGCAGACAAAGCCATACGCTTGACAGATCCAAAATTTGCTGGCTCAGACGCTTATGCCATAGCAAAAATTTTGCACAGCGTCATCAAGAATCTTCATTATGATTTGATTTTGACTGGTATGCAGGCTGGCGATGACGGCTACGCCATGGTAGGTCCAATACTGGCTGAAATGCTTGGAATCCCCCATACAACAATGGCTAAAAAAATCGAGTTAGAAACTGGAATGGCTAAAATTAACCGTGAACTTGAAGGAGGCTTGGAGGAGCAGCTTGAAATAAAGTTGCCAGCGCTAATTTCAGTTCAAACGGGCATTAACGAGCCGCGCTATGTTTCAATAATGGGCATTCGAAAGGCTATGCAAAAAGAAATAAAAGTGATGACTTTGGCGGACACTGGCTTGTCTGAGGCGAATGTAGGCGAGACTGGTTCATGGCTGAAAATAGAGAAGCTCTATGTGCCGCCAGCCGAAAAACAGGCGGAATTTCTAAAAGGAACTCCAGAAGAGATTGCTGCAAAAATTGCTGAAATCCTAAAAGCAAGGGGGCTGATATAAATGCCAGAAATTTTTGTTTTAGCCGAGCATAGACAAGGGCAAATTCGTGACGTAACTTATGAGATGTTGACGAAAGCCAGAGAAACCGCTGAAAAGGCAAACATGGAATTGACTGCTGTAATCCTNGGCAAGGAAGTTAAAGAAAAAGCAAAAGCGCTGTCAGAGTATGCCAGAAAAGTTTTGGTTGTGGAAGACGCAAAACTTGAAAACTTCAACTCTGACGCTTATCAAAAAGTGCTCATAAGCCTAATAAAAGAATACAAGCCAACCCTAACATTGATTGGTCACACGTCTTATGGCATAGAGTTGGCTCCAAGACTTGCCGCAGCCTTGAATATTCCGCTTGCAACTGATTGCATAGACCTAACTTTGGAAGGTGACACACTAACTGTTATTAGGCAAATGTACGGCGGTAAAGTTAACGCAAAGGCGGCAATACGCAAAGCAGAAAGTTACATGGTAACAGTTCGGCAAGCAGCTTTTACAGCGCAGAAACCTGCAACGCCCATAAATGGGGAAATAATAGAAAAACCATCACCTCTCACAGAAGAAATAATCACAAAGCGCTTCATCCAATATATTTTGCCACCACCAGGCGGAGTTGACATAACAGCAGCAGAAAAACTTGTTGGAATAGGTCGAGGAATAAAAGACCAAAGCAACATACCCATCGTAGAGGATTTTGCCAAAACAATTGGCGCAGTTTTAGCCTGTTCACGCCCAATAGTGGATAAGGGCTGGCTTCCCAGCGACCGCCAAGTTGGAAGTTCGGGGAAAACTGTCAAGCCGAAGCTTTACATTGCTGTTGGAATAAGTGGCGCCTTCCAACATGTCTTGGGAATGAAAAACTCTGACCTAATAATAGCCATAAACAAGGACCCCAACGCTCCAATATTCAGCTTTGCAGACTACGGTGCTGTTGAAGACTTGTTCAAAATTGTGCCGTCTCTGAAAAACAAGATTTATGAAATGAAGGGACAGAAAGCCTAACTTCCAAATATGTAAAGGGGAAAACCGAAAATGGAGTTTAAGCTAAACGAAGAGCAAAAAGAAATAAAGCGTGCTGCACGCGAATTCTGCGAAAAAGAGTTCACGCCAGAACTCGCCTTAGAATATGACCAAAAAGAAGATTTTCCAATGACTCTTTACAAAAAAGCAGCCCAACTCGGATTTACAAGCATGCGAATACCAACCGAATACGGTGGACAAGGCTACGGCGTCCTAGAAGACTGCATAGTTGTTGAAGAAATGTGCCGTGTTGACCCAGGTTTAGGAGTGGCGGTATCGCTTGGAAACCTAATGGTGCCTGATGTGCTTCTTAGGCATGGGAGTGAAGAGCAAAAAGAAAAATACATTCCGCCTCTTGCGAAAGGGGAGAAAATTGCCGCTGCCGCCTTTACAGAGCCAGAGCATGGAAGCGACATAACACGAATGGATACAACAGCCGTGAAAAAGGGAAACGAATGGGTTATCAACGGCGCTAAAGAATTCATTACAAACGCTCCTATAGCAGACACTTTCATAATATTATGCCAAACAGACCCAAATGCAACGCCTTCGCATAGAGGCCAAAGCTTATTCCTAGCCGAAAAGGGTATGCCGGGTTTGGAAGCCACGAAACTTCATGGAAAGATGGGCATAAAACCTTGCGTGACAGGTTCGCTTTCTCTAAGCGATTTGAAGGTGCCTGAAACAAACTTGGTGGGTGAATTGAACAAAGGCTTTTATTATACGCTTGAGCTTTTCGATGGAACTCGCATAACTGTTGCAGCCCAAGCGGTTGGTATGGCTCAAGGTGCCTTTGAGAAAGCCTTAAACTATGCTAAAACTCGCAAACAATTTGGACAATCAATAATAAACTTTCAAGGAGTATCCTTCAAACTTGCTGAGATGGCTATGAAAATAGAAGCAGCCCGCTTAATGATGTATAAGGCAGCATGGTTATACGACAAAGAGAAGCCAAATGCAATGGCGACTTCTATGGCGAAAGCTTACGCCAGTCGTGTAGCCATGGAAGTTACGGATGATGCCATTCAAATATTCGGAGGGTATGGCTATTTAGCAGACTATCATGTAGAACGTTTCCACCGCTGTGCGAAAATTACGGAAATCTACGAAGGAACAAGTGAAATTCAAAAATTAACAATAATTAATTTCTTGCAAAGACAAGCATAACACTCTTCTCTTTTCTTTTTCGAAATCAGATAATTTTAAGGGAATAAAGCCAATATTCCCTCAAAAATTTTATTACCTTTGCCACCATTCACCATTATGCATTAAAAGGGAGGAAAAATTGTGGCAATCGGAAATTTGAAAAAAGCAGCAGTCATAGGTTCTGGAGCAATGGGTCATGGAATAGCACAGCTTTTGGCAATGGCTGGCTACGAAGTTGCAATGGTAGACATAAGCGACGAACTACTCCAAAANGGGAAGGAGAAAATTAAATGGAGCTTAGACAAATTTGTGGAAAAGAAGCGAATAAGGGCGGAGGATGCTGCAGCCACTTTAGCGCGTATAACTACGACAACGAGTTATGAGCAAGCAGCGAAGGACATAGACCTAGCTATAGAAGCAGTTTTAGAAAATATTGAAATAAAAAAGAAGGTTTTCGCCACCCTCGACCAGTTGGCTCCTTCTCATGCCATTTTTGCATCAAACACTTCAACATTAAGCATAACAGAAATGGGAAAAGCAACAAAACGTCCAGACAAAGTTGCTGGAATGCACTTCTTCAACCCACCCCAGCTGATGGCTTTGGTTGAAGTTATAAAAGGTGAAAGCACAAGTCAAGAAACCATAAACATGTTAGTGGAACTTGCCAAAAAGCTTGGAAAAACGCCAATAGTGGTGCGGAAAGACGTAAGGGGCTTTATAGTGAACAGAATATTGGGAGCAGTTTTCAACGAGGCTTTCTGGGCTTACCATAGAGGAGAAACCACAAAAGAGGGAATAGACGCATCCGTAAAATACAGCGGNGGCTTTCCAATGGGCTGGTTTGAACTGGCAGATTTCGTCGGCTTAGACATAGCTTACGAAGTTGGCAAAATCTTGTATGAAGCTTATGGCGAAAGAATGAAACCATGCGCAGAGGTAATAGAGCCCCTAGTGAAGGGAGGCAAGCTTGGACAAAAAACAGGCGTAGGCTTCTATGATTGGACTAAAGGGAGACCAAGGATACCCTTCAACTTGCTTGAGGAATATGACGTTGAAAGGTCTTGGGCTGTGGCCATTAACGAAGCAGCTTGGCTTATCCACGATGATGCTGCAAATCCGGCAGACATTGACACTGGAATGAAGTTGGGAACTTACTGGCCTTCTGGACCTTGCGAGTATGCTGACAGAACTGGCTTGGACACTGTGCTTAATAGGCTTAAGGAATCGTACGCAAAATATAATATGGAACTTTATAAGCCATGTCCACTTTTGGAAGAGTATGTTAGCAAAGGGTGGACTGGCAAAAAAGCTGGAAGGGGGTTCTACTGATGAAGTTTGAGTTGACAGAAGAGCAGTTGGCAATAAAAAACGCCGTTAAAGAGTTCTGCGAGAAAGAGTTTAAGCCAGAACTAGCCTTGGAACTGGATAAGAAAGAGGAGTTTCCACTGGAGCTTTATAGGAAAGCGGCAAAGCTTGGTTTCACAAGCATGTTTTTCCCGCAGGAATACGGTGGACAAGGATGCGGTTTGCTGGANACATGCTTGGTTATTGAAGAAATGTGTAGGGCTGATTCTTCGCTTGGCGTTGCTGTCTCCAGCGGAAACTTTGGAAGCGAACTTGTCTTGGCTTACGGGTCAAAAGAGCAGAAGGAAAAGTATCTTCCACCCATATGCAAAGGTGAAACAATGTCAGCCGCAGCTTTTACTGAGCCAAACGTTAGCGGAAGCGACATAACACGAATGGAAACGACAGCCACAAAATATGGAAATGAGTGGTGGATAAATGGCACAAAAACNTTCATAACAAACGCTACTCTCGCAGACTTCATNGTTGTTCTAACGCAGACAGACACGAAAGTTAGACCAACCTACAGGGGCGAAACCCTCTTTGTCGTAGAAAAAGGCACGTCTGGACTTGAAACAACAAAACTTCATAACAAAATGGGAATAAGATGTTCAGTAACAGGAGAAGTCGTTTTCAACAACGTCAAAGTGACAGACTGGAACATTGTCGGCGAACTAAACAGAGGCTTCTACAGCTCCATGGAATTCTTCGACAAAACCCGCGTAGGCGTGGCAGCCCAAGCAGTTGGCATGGCACAAGGAGCATGGGAAATAGCCTTCAAATACTCCAAACAAAGGGAAGCCTTCGGACAGCCCATACTCCAACACGAACTGATCGGATGTGGATTAGCTGAAGCCATGACAAAAATTGAGGCTGCAAGATGGCTCACTTACCGGGCAGCTTGGCTTGCGGATGTTGGAAAATTAGACCCAATGGCAACAGCCATGGCAAAGCACTATGCTAGCCGCGTAGCCATGGAAGTCACGGACTTTGCAATTCAAACGCTTGGTGGATATGGGTATTTAGGAGACTATCGGGTTGAAAGGTATCATAGAGATGCAAAGATAACTGAAATTTACGAAGGAACAAGCGAAATCCAGAAGCTGACGGTTCTCAAGTATCTGTTGAGAAAGTATTAAGGAAGTGAACTAAAATAATATATGTGCAGTTGCAAAGGATGGGTGTGGTGAAAAACTTTGAGTAAAGCGTATGAGACAATCAAAATTGAAAGAGAACAAAGTCTATTGTGGATAATACTAAACAGAGCCCATAGATTAAACGCCTTTAACGATGTTTTAATGGAAGAACTTGCAGACGCCTTAGACATGGCTGAAAAAGACCCATCAATAAGATGTCTAATAATAACCGGCGAAGGTGACAGAGCCTTCAGCGCCGGTGCAGATGTGACGATGTTTCCAAAGGCTACACCAACAAAGGCTGAAGAATTTTCAAGGTCTGGACAGAAAGTTTTCGGCAAAATAGAGGAAATGTCCAAACCAGTCATAGCTGCAATAAACGGATTCGCCCTCGGAGGCGGCTTAGAGCTAGCCCTAGCATGCGACTTTAGGATAGCAGCTGAACATGCTGAGCTTGGAAGCCCAGAGATAGGCTTAGGTTTGATTCCAGGATGGGGTGGAACCCAAAGGCTTGTTCGCATCGTAGGTTTGGCAAGGGCGAAAGAGATGGTTATGCTTGGAGGCAGAGTGAAAGCTGAAGAAGCCTTAAGGATAGGGCTTGTGCACAAAGTTGTGCACTACGAAAAGCTCAGAGAAGAAGCTCGAACGCTGGCAACCAAGCTTGCTGAAGGTCCGCCGATAGCCATGAAATATGCAAAGCATGCCCTAAACTTTGGAACACAAGTGCCATTAGAAGTTGGATTAAGGCTTGAGTCGGGGCTTATGGGACTAGCATTCTCCACAGAAGACTTGAAAGAGGGCGTAGAAGCCTTCATGTCCCGTAGAAAAGCCGAGTTTAAAGGCAAGTAGCCTACCGTCTTTTCTAAACACCACCCTCTTTTCTATGTTTAAACACACTAAGAAAGGGATTGAAATGAGGAAAGTAGCTGTAATAGGAGTTGGCAACTCTAAATTCGGAAACAGAAGCGACGTGAACGTAGCGGAATTGTCCTTTGAAGCTGTGAAGCCTTCGCTGGATGATGCTGGAATAACCGCAAAAGATGTGGAGTTTGTGGCTTTAGGCTCTGTTGGCGCCGGAGCATGGTACGAAGAGCTGCTTCCAGCCGTTGTGGCAGCCGAATATTGCGGACTAACAAAAGCGGGATTGGTTCGATGTGAGGCAGCATGTGCAAGCAGTAGCGCAGCCTTTCAAGCAGCTTACTCCACAATTGCGAGTGGGCAGGCGGAAATTGCCATGGCTTTAGGCGTGGAGAAAATGAGGGAAATTGACACTCCAACTGCTATGGAATGGATTGGGAGGGCAGGATATTACCTATGGGAATTTCACAATTTCGGACCAACTTTTCCAGCTTATTATGCTTTGCATGCCACTGCGCACATGGCGAAGTTTGGAACTACGGAGGAGGATTTGGCTTTGGTGGCTGTGAAAAATCATAAGTATGGCTCCATGAATCCCTTAGCGCATCTTCAGAACAGAATAACAGTTGATGATGTTTTATCTTCAATGGTTATAGCTTCACCATTGAAACTTTTTGACTGTTGCCCTATGACTGATGGTTCCGCAGCCGTAATTTTGGCTTCAGAAGAAAAAGTCAAAGAGTTAGGCATAGACACTCCAGTTTGGGTGGCTGGGATCGGCTATTCCTCTGGAACGGCAAATCTGAGCAAAAGATTGGATTATGTGGGTTTAGAAGCCAGCGTGCAAGCAGCCAAAATGGCGTATAAAATGGCTGGAATCACCCCAGAACAAGTTGACTTCGCAGAGGTTCACGACTGCTTTACGATAGCCGAAATAATGGCTTATGAAGATTTGGGATTTTGCAGCAAAGGCGAAGGCGCAAAACTCATCCGTGAGGGACAGACGGAAATTGGCGGAAAAATTCCAGTAAACATGGATGGCGGCTTAAAAGCTAAAGGGCATCCCATTGGCACGACTGGTTGCTCATGATTTACGAAGTTACAAAACAACTTCGTGAAGAAGCTGTGGAAAAAGGAAGGCAGGTTCCGCTGAAAAATTACATAGGCTTAGCTCATAACGTGGGCGGAACTGGGCATTACTGCTACGTTACTATATTGAGGAGATGATGGATATGTCAAGCATGCCAACAATAAAATCCAGAGAAATAAAAATAGTTCAGGAAATACCCATAAGCAAGACGTTAAAGTTTTGGGAAGGCTTGAAAGAAGGGAAAGTTTACGCAACAAAATGCAAAAAATGTGGAAAAGTTTACTTTCCACCATCGGCTGACTGCCCAGAATGTTTAGCCTCTGAAATGGATTGGATTGAGCTTAGCAGCGAAGCAGAAATTGAAACTTTTACGCATGTGGTTGTCAGACCTACAACTTTTCAGCAGTATAAGCCTTACACTGTGGCAATTGGCAAACTTAAAGAAGGCGTGAGAGTTCTAGCGTGGCTGACAGGCTTTAAATTGTCACAAATTAGCGTTGGAATGAAAGTTAAGCTTGTGGCAAAGATTTCGCCGGAAGGCTACGCCACATACGAGTTTGTTCCGCTGTAGGAATTTTATTTCCACTTTTTTATCCAATTTAAAGTTTCAGTTATAACCGTCTCTTCTTTTCCACTATAAATGTGGTCAGCGCCATTAACTATCAAGAAAGTTTTTGGTTCTTTTGCCAACTCGAAAACTTGGCGGGCTTCTTCAACGCCTACGAGAACGTCAGCATCGCCTATCACAACCAAAAGTGGAATGGCATCTAGTTTTGTTACAGCCTCACATTCATTGAGTTTCATAAGTTTCTCTCTAACATTTTTTGGGCGCAGCTTTATTCCAAAAACTTCCAGTTTAAATAATTTTGAAGTGTCAAAGAGCTTATCAATCCAAGAGAAAAGCAGGAACCAATATAAGCCGCTTTTTCCCCTCGTGCGAGTAATAAATTTTCTAACATTGTAATCATGGTTGTTTGGCGTGGACCACAAAATAAGTCCTTTAATGCGACTATCATTTTGAACAGAATAGAGCGAAACCGCTCCGCCTAAACTGTGACCTAAAACAAAAATCTTGTCAGAAATAACTTCCGTTCGTGAAGCTAAATAGTTAATGGCGCATTTGGCGTCTTTTTGTTCGCCAAAGCCATAGTCAAAATTTCCAAGGCTTTTTCCAACCCCTCTAAAGTCAAAGAGCAGCGCAACAAAACCGTTTTCGCATGCCGCTTTGGCTAATTTTTGATAAATTTTGATGGCGTGAAAGCCTTGGGCGTTCATGCCGTGGCAGATGAGCAAGGCTGGTGCTGGAACATGGTCTGGAATGTGCAGTTCGCCATAAAGTCGCAAGTTTTCACAGTTAATCCAAACAGTTTCTGTCTTCAAAGATTGACCCCATTGTAGAAAGTATTATTACCCATCACCTCTAATATTTAAGATTAGGGTTGGTAATGTGTCCTAAAAAGAGAAAGGTAAAGGAAGAAAAAATTGAAAGGAAGGAAGCGCTCGAAAAACCTTGGTACAAGTTTTGGCCTGAAGGCGTTCCTAAACACATAGATTATCCTGAAATTCCACTCTTCCAATTTCTTAGAGACACTGCGGGAAAATATCCCGACAAAACCGCTATAGTTTATTTTGACAGAAAAATCACCTATAAGGAGCTGGACACGCTTACAGACAAGTTCGCAACTGCCCTCACGGATTTCGGCGTGAAAAAGGGCGACAAAGTTGCCATTTTCTTGCCAAACATTCCTCAATTCATAATGGCATATTATGGCGCTACAAAAACAGGAGCCATCGTGACAGCCATAAGCCCCCTATATAAAGAGCGGGAAGTGGAGCATCAACTTAACGATTCTGAAGCCGAAACTATAGTTGTTTTAGACTTGCTTTATCCCATAGTGGAGAAAGTTTGGCAGAGAACAAAACTGAAAAGAGTGATTGTGGCAAGCTTGAAAGATTACATGCCTGGAGCCACGGCCTTTTTAGGTTCTTTGTTGAAAAAGATTCCATCCCAAAAAGTTGNACGCAAACCTAACGTTTACTTCTTTAAAGAACTTGTGGATAAGTATCCTCCAAACCCGCCGAAGGTTGAGATAAACCCGAAAGAGGATTTGGTGGCGCTGCAGTACACTGGCGGAACCACTGGAACTTCGAAAGGCGCTATGCTAACCCACATGAACCTAGTNTCAAACGCCATCATGTGCAAGGCGTGGCTTAAGGATGTGATGGAAGGAGAAGAAACCTTTTTGGCAGTGTTGCCGCTCTTTCACATTTATGGCATGACAACAGGCATGAANGCCCCNATATACATAGGTGGAAGAATTGTTTTACTTCCACGCTTCGATGCCGTAAGCACTTTCCAAGCCATACAGAGGTATAAGGTTACAGTTTTCTGTGGAGCACCAACNATGTACGCCATGCTTTTAGCCCATCCAGACCTCGGCAAATACGACTGCACATCAGTGCGTTTCTGCATATCTGGTTCTGCGCCGCTTCCGCCGGAAATTCAGAAAAAGTTCATGGAAGTAACCGGCGGCGTCCTTGTGGAAGGTTATGGCTTAACAGAATCCTCGCCTGTTACCCACTGCAACCCACTGGACAAGTCAATGAAAACAGTGAAGGTTGGCTCAATAGGCATACCTTGGCCTGACACAGACGCAAAAATAATGGATGCTGAGACAGGCGAAAAGGAGCTTGCGCCAGGCGAAACGGGCGAACTCGTTGTAAAAGGACCCCAAGTTATGAAGGGTTATTGGAAAATGCCTGAAGAAACAGCTCAAGTTTTGAGGGGTGGTTGGCTTTACACTGGTGACATTGGAAAAATGGATGAAGACGGCTACTTTTACATTACAGACCGCAAAAAAGACCTAATAAAATATAAGGGCTACAGCGTTTACCCAAGAGAATTGGAAGATGTTTTATATGAGCATCCAGCCGTGAAACTTTGCGGGGTGATAGGCAAACCAGACCCAGTTGCAGGTGAAATTCCAAAGGCTTTTGTTGTTTTAAAGGAAGGGATGACGGCGACGGAGAAGGAAATAATGGATTTCGTGAATGAGAAGGTGGCGCCTTACAAGGCAATAAGGGAAGTGGAGTTCCGCACAGAACTGCCCATGACAATGGTTGGCAAAGTCTTAAGAAGAGTGCTTCAAGAAGAAGAACGCAAAAAAGCAGAGGCAAAAACCTAAACCTCCCCTTTTCATTCATCCACCAAATATTTTCATTTTGCATATTAAAACAAGTTTCCTAAACATTTTCACATATATAGAAGAGAGACACCCGTCTAAAATGAGAGATGCATAATTGCGAGTCAAAGTTAACGTCACTGGCATAGTTCAAGGCGTAGGCTTTCGTCCATTCATTTACCGCACTGCCATAAAAAACGGTTTAAAAGGTTACGTTAGAAACCGCGGCGATGCCGGCGTAGAAATTCTTTTGGAGGGAGAAGAGAATCAAATAAAATGTTTCCTAAAGGATTTAAAGGAAAAAAAGCCGCCTTTGGCGCAAATCCACGAAGTTCTCGTAAGAAAGTTGAAGGGAAAAGAATCTTTTGACACATTCACAATTTACAAAAGCTCCGAAGAGGCGGAACTTTCTGGTTCAGTTATTCCGCCAGACATAGCCATATGCGACAATTGCCTAAAAGAGCTTAGAGACCCCAAAAACCAGCGATATGAATATTTTTTTATAACTTGCACTGACTGTGGTCCAAGATACACGATTATTGAAAATTTGCCCTATGACCGTGAAAACACCACAATGCGAGATTTCACCATGTGCCCCTTCTGTCATGCAGAATATGCGGATCCTTTGAATAGACGTTTTCACGCTCAAACAGTGGCATGTCCAAAGTGTGGACCAAAGGCGTATCTAACAAATAACACTGGTCAAATGATGGAGTATAAGGATCCAATAAGGGAGGCTGGTAAACTTCTTTCAGAAGGCTTTATAGTTGCCATAAAAGGTTATGGTGGTTTTCATGTTGCAACATCCACCATGAAGGATGAGCCTTTGGTTAGGCTTAGAAGGGTTAAGCATAGAAGCCAGAAGCCATTTGCCATAATGGCGAAAAGTTTGGAAGCGGTAAAAACCTTTGCAGAAGTTAGCGAAAATGAAGAAAGGCTTCTAACTTCTTATACTCGTCCAATTATTTTGCTGAACAAGAATGAGAAATATTATCTTTCAGACTTGATTGCTCCAGGCTTGCATAATGTTGGCGTTATGTTGCCCTACACGGGTTTGCATTACATGCTTTTTGATGGGGTGGATGAACCAGCTTTTGTCATGACCAGCGCTAATCCGCCGAACCAGCCAATAATAAAGGATAATGATGAAGCTTTGCAGAGGCTGGGCGAAACTGTTGACTATTTTCTTTTCCACAACCGCAGAATAGCCCACAGATGCGATGACTCTGTTATGCGCATGCATGGTAAGGAATTAGTTTTTATAAGACGCTCAAGGGGTTATGCGCCAGCCCCAATAATGCTTAAAGAGAAAGCGAAACGTTGTGTTGTGGGTTTAGGCGGAGAATTAAATAATACCGCATGCGTTTTGCTTGGGAATAAGGCGTTCCTCTCTCAGCATATAGGCGATGTAGAAAACATTGAAACAAGGGATTTTTTGGAAAATGCAACCCGCCACCTAATTCGGCTGACAAACAGCAAAGTGGAAGCAGTAACATGCGATCTGCATCCAAAATTTACAACAACAAAACTAGCCCAAGAATTGGCAAAAGAAAACAGTTGGCAACTAATCCAAGTCCAGCATCATTATGCGCATGTTGCAGCCTTAATGGCTGAACACAACCTAAGCGAGATTGTTGGCATATGCTGTGACGGATACGGATACGGTGTTGACGGCGGAGCATGGGGAGGCGAAATCATAACCGCCACAAGAGAAAACTCAGATTTCAAAAGAGTGGCACACCTTCAAAAACAACCGCTGATAGGTGGAGATTTGGCAACCCGTTATCCGCTTAGAATGGCAGCTGGAATGCTTTATAAGAAGGTGAATGTTGAAGATTGGCTTTTACAAAATAAGCAGCACTTTCCACATGGCGAAAGCGAAATTCAAGTAATTCTCAAACAACTTGAAAAAGGCAGTAACATAATTGAAACAACAAGTTGTGGAAGAGTTTTGGATGCTGTTGCAGCAGTTTTGGAAATATGCTATGAACGCACTTATGAGGGTGAACCCGCCATGAAGCTTGAATCCGCAGCCATAAAAGGCAGTGATGCGCTGAAACTAAAACCAGTAATAAAAGGTGATGTATTGGATACTACACAAATGTTATACGAAATATTCGTAAACAGAGAAAAGCATTCTAAGGCNGATTTAGCCTATTCTGCCCACGCCTACTTGGCCAAGGGCTTAGCAGAATTAGCCATAGAGAAAGCTTTAGAAAACGGCGTAAAAATCATTGGTTTTTCGGGTGGAGTTGCTTGCAATCAAATTTTATCTTTTACTATGCGAGAAACCGTGGAAAAGGCGGGCTTGCGGTTCGTTGTCCACGAGGCTGTCCCGCCTGGTGATGGAGGCTTATCTTTTGGTCAAGCTGTTGTGGGCGGATTCAGCAGTTAGAACCATAACCAATTTATTTTTGTTACACTTTTCGGGTTAGTGATAAAGATGTGCTTGGCTATTCCAGCAAAAGTCATAAGCATCAAAGAAGACAAAGCCNAAGTGGATTTCGGAGAAGGCGTTTTAAGAGAGGTTAATGTGACGCTTGTGAACGCTAAGGTTGGCGATTATGTTCTGGTTCATGCTGGCTACGCAATTGAAGTTTTAAGTGAAAAAGAAGCTTTAGAGACCATTAGTTTATGGAATGAAATCCTCCAAGCAGAAACCGAAACTAAACAGTAGTTGAAAAGGAAATGGCTGAAAAGTTAAGGTTTAGAGACCCAAAATTGGCGAAGCGCATAGCAGAAAAAATCCACGAAACCGCACCAAAAAAAGCCACAGTCAAGATTTGTCACGTCTGCGGAACCCATGAATGGACTATAACGCATCATGGCATCCGCAGCCTCCTGCCGCAAAATGTTGAGGTTATTGCTGGACCTGGCTGTCCAGTCTGCGTAACACCAGCATCAGAGGTTGATGAAGCCATACGGCTAGCCCTAAAAGGCGTTGTCGTAACATGTTTTGGCGATGTTCTGCGGGTTCCAGGCTCGAAAATGTCGCTTTTAGACGCTAAAGCTGAAGGCGCCGACGTGCGAATTGTTTACAGCGTAAGTGATGCTGTTAAAATGGCTGAGAAAGAAACGAATAAAGAATTTGTCTTTTTCGCCATTGGCTTTGAAACAACAGCGCCATCCACAGCTGTGGAAATTCTGAAAAACCCACCTGAAAACCTTAGCTTCTTGGTTTCGCACCGTCTAATTCCTCCAGCCATGAAAGTGCTCGTTGAAATGAAAGACCTCAGCCTAAACGGTTTCATAGCGCCTGGGCATGTCAGCACAATCATCGGGCTTAAGCCTTACGAAATTTTTCCAAAAAATTATGGCATGCCAACCGTTGTGGCAGGTTTCGAACCGATAGACGTTTTATTTAGCGTTTACATGATTCTAAAACAGTTAAAGGAAGACAAACCACGCCTAGAAAACGAATACACTCGAGCTGTGCATTGGGAAGGCAATGTTAAAGCCCAAGAACTCATGCAGAAAGTTTTCAGCATTACAGATGGCAACTGGCGCGGAATAGGCACAATCCCGCAATCCAAACTCCTTCTTGACAGGGAATACGCAGCCTACGATGCCAACTTAAAGCACAACGTGAAAGTTGAAAGCGGCGTTGACATACAACATGGCTGCAAATGCCACCTCGTCATAATAGGAAAAATTAAACCAACAGAATGCCCCNTATTCATGAAGGCATGCACGCCACAAAAGCCAGTAGGCGCCTGCATGGTAAGCATTGAAGGAACATGCAGAATATGGGCAAAGGCAATAAATATAACAAGATAGGATAAAGAAGAATTGAGTTGGTAGTTATGTCTGAAGAAGAATTAAAGAAGGAGATTACAGAGTTGCGAGAGAGAATTGTTAAGCTTGAAGTACGGGTTGAAGAGTTAAGTAAACGTGTTGAAANCCTTGTAAACTATGCAAAAGAACTCTACAATTATCTCCAGAAAAGATGAGCAAAAATCGCCGTGACCTCGAATTCGTAGAAAAGCTTTTATTTAGAAGACACAAACCACTCAGCGAGGTTTTATACAAATGAGTTTAGAATCAAACAAAACATTAGGCGGCATAGGTGCACTTTTAGTTGCAATAGGAGCTATAGTTCCAATAATAGGCATTGTCGGCATAATATTGGTGATNATAGCCGCTAAAGGCCTAGCTGAATACTACAATGAAAANGCTATATTCCAAAATGCACTTTACGGGTTAATCTTTTACATAATAGCGGTTGTAGCTGCTGCTTTTGTTTTAGTTGGCGCTTTCTTCGGCGGTATGTTTGCAAATCCTCTCGCATTTATTGGAGGCGTCATTATNGCTGTGGCCGTCATGTTCATTTTCTATTTACTTGGCGCTATGTTCTTTAAGAAGTCTTTTAACATTCTTTCCATGAAGTCCGGAGAGAAAATGTTTGATACTGCTGGATTGCTGCTACTCATAGGTGCCATTTTAACCATAATAATTATCGGCGTAATATTAATGCTTGTAGCTTGGATACTTGTTGCTGTTGCGTTCTTCTCAATTAAGCCACCTTCTGCCTTGCCCCCAACACCTTCTCAANCCCCACCGCCGCCTCCGCCATAAGCCTTCATTTTTATCTTTCTAGTTCATGTAGCAACAAAACCATGCATTTTATTTTTGAAATTTTGTTCGATTTCGTTGATGGTTAGCATATTCTTGGGACTGGGTCTCCTATGGGTCTGGCTATTATTCTTTTTCCGCCGACGACAGTTTGCATGGCAACTCCTTTAAAATCTTTGGTG
>JGI24721J26819_10003573_pt1 | contig 16547 bp, 18 predicted proteins | sample YelNatPaOPGAMG01_FD_26819 | JGI IMG/M metagenome (IMG submission 26819) | reverse complement strand
TCAATAAAACTTCTGATATTTTACATCCAGAATATTCATTGTATTTCTTATTCTTTGTTACAATTGGTATGTATTCATACTCATTAGGTCTTATTGTTATCATTAATCTATTATTATCTATTTTTGTTAATTCAGAATCTATTCTCATTGACAGTCTCTTTGCCTGTACTATTTTTAATGCTCCATTATTATTCTTCTTATAAGACCTTAATATTGCTATAGCAGTTCTGCATGCTGGATTTATATGGTGTTTGGCATAATCAATATTGTTATCATAATAATTTTTAAGGGACTTTCTGAGTGTTATTGGTGATGGAAGCCGGTTATCATTCTGCACTGCAATNGAATATGCATTCAATACTGCTTTATTTACCAATTCCATCATATCATTCAGGTATTCTGTTATCCTGTCACCGGGATTATAGCAAAACGATATTGTCCTCTTATCACCCCTGGATTTCCATNNATGGCTCATTCCTTAACTGCCTCCAGTATGTTTTTCATTTTATGGGATCTCAACCCGTATAATCTTGCCGAGAATGATGTTATTATGGATATCAAGTCTCTTGTTAATTCCTCATTTGCCGAGGATATTTCCTCTCCGTCTGTTTCTACAATATCTGTATTATGCATCCCGCATATGGTTTCTATCAGATCAAAGCCGAATCTTGCCAGCCTGTCCCTGTGTGTAATGTAGATATTGTTTATCTCGTTGTTCTCTATCTTATTCAATAACTCATTGAATCCTTTTCTGTTGAATCTGAGACCGGACCTTATATCTGAATATACCAATGCATCAGGGTGCAGTGCCTTCAGCCTCTCTATCTGGTTATACAGATCACTCTTCTGATCGTTGGAGGATACCCTTGCATATATTGCATCCACTCTATTGTTTTTTATTCCCAGTATCCTGTTTATTTCCTCCTCCGGCACCCTTCTAAAATTATTCGATAATCTGATGCAGTGTATCTTTCCCTCACGATCCCATCTTCTCAAGGTTGTTGCGTCTACCTGAAGTATGTCGCATGCCTCCCTGATTGTGTATATCCTGCTCATATATATTGAATAATAATGCATAGTTACATATGATTGTTCTCATTAACAGTTAAAACCCTGCATTTGAAATCTGATCAAAATTTATCATAAAAATATGTGCAACGGATCTCTGCCGTTGCGTTTCCCCTAGCTGTAATTTAGCAATTATAAGGTATTACCGATCAAGAGAGTATCCTATCCATCACGTACTGCAAAATTCCACCCATCTGGAAGTATTCAACCTCTATGGGGGTATCCAGTCTTAACAGGAGGTCTGTTGCATCTCTTTTCCCATCCTTCGTGGTAAAGGAGAGTTTTGCCATTCCAGCAGGAGTGAGGTGGGCAGGGAAGCTGAGGTCGAATCCCATGGAAATATCGGCGTTCAGGCTCTCAAATCCCTTTCCTTCCGGAAACTGCAATGGCATTACACCCATTCCTATGAGATTGCTCCTGTGTATCCTCTCGTAGCTCTTTGCTATAACTGCCCTGACTCCAAGCAAGTATGTCCCCTTTGCTGCCCAGTCTCTCGAGCTTCCAGTTCCGTATTCATTTCCCGCGAAAACTATGAGGATCCTTTTTTCTTTCGCATATCTCATGGCTACGTCAAATACGGTCCCCTCTGTTGCTGATGGAATATGGATCGTGTATCCGCCTTCTCGGCTGACCATAAGATTTCTTATCCGGTTGTTTCCGAAGGTCCCTCTCATCATAACCTCGTGGTTTCCCCTTCTTGAACCAAATGAATTGAAGTCCACNGGGGAAATTCCGTGATCTACAAGGTATTTTCCNGCAGGGCTGTCCTTCGAAATGGATCCTGCGGGCGAGATATGGTCAGTTGTGACGGAATCTCCGAGCACCAGAAGTGGCAGGGAATTTTTCATATCTCCAAGTGGGACCGTCCTGCCGGGCACAAAGGAATCGAAAAATGGGGGGTTCCTGATGTATGTGCTTGAGGCATCCCATGGGTAGTTCATAGATCCCGGCACATCTATCTTAACCCAGTCTTCGTTGTAGCTGTCAAGGTTAGAGTATTTGGCAGTGAACATTTCGGGCTTTATGGTATTTTTAATGACTTCCGTAATCTCTGCCTCGTTCGGCCATATGTCCCTCAGAAAGACCGGTTTGCCATCTTTTCCAGTTCCGAGAGGATCCTTCTCGGGGTCCAATGTTATTTTTCCTGCTATTGCAAGAGCTACGACAAGGGGAGGGGACATTAGGTAATTTGCCCTCACACTCTTGTGTATTCTTGCCTCAAAGTTCCTGTTTCCGGATAGAACTGCAGCTGTGCTGAGTGCGGACTTTGTTATGGCATCCTCTATTGCCGGATCAAGCGGGCCGCTGTTTCCGATGCACGTTGTGCAGCCAAAGCCCACAAGGTAAAAACCAAGTTTATTAAGATAGTCCTGAAGGCCGGATTTCTGGAGGTATTCACTTACAACTCTTGAACCTGGAGCCAGACTTGTCTTTACTTTCTGGCTTACGCTGAGCCCTTTTTCAACCGCCTTCTTTGCAAGCAGTCCGGCTCCTACCATTACGCGAGGATTGCTTGTGTTCGTGCAGCTCGTTATGGCGGCAATGACTATGTCCCCATCGGAAAGAACGGTCTCCTCTCCCCTGAGGTTGATCTTTGTGCTCTTCAAATACACCGCGTGCTGTGATGCCTTCCCGGAGGCGTTTCCAGGTGTCTGTTCCATAAATTGCATGAAGCTTCTTCCAATGTCACGGAGATTGGACCTCTGCTGCGGCAGTTTTGGGCCAGAGACGCTTGTCTCCACTCTCGAGAGGTCAAGATCTATTATCTCGCTGAACTGGAGTCCCTTCTGAGTTCCAAAAAGACCCTGCTCCTGAAGGTATTTCTTGATCAGCTGGATTTGGTTTTCGGGCCTTCCGGTCATCCTGAGATAATTCAGGGTCTCCTCGTCAACAGGGAAGAGGGCAAGGGTCGCACCGTATTCCGGACACATGTTTGACAGTGTCGCCCTGTCCGGAAGTGGAAGCTGAGAGATCCCTTCTCCGTAAAACTCAACAAACTTTCCTACAACATTGTGTCTCCTGAGAAGTTCCGTAAGTGTTAGAACGGCGTCAGTTGCGTTGGTACCCTCCCTCAGCTTCCCGTGTACATTCACGCCAACAACCTTCGGTGCAAGGATCGTGACAGGCTGATCCAGCATTGCCGCTTCAGCTTCTATGCCACCGACCCCCCACCCCACGATTCCAAGGCCATTTATCATGGTAGTGTGGGAATCAGTTCCGACGAGAGTATCTGGATATACATAGGTCCTGTTTTCGGATATGGAGGTCATGACCACCCTGGCCAGATATTCCAGATTAACCTGATGTACTATTCCTACGGATGGAGGGATTATCTTAAGGTTTTTGAAGGATTTCTGTGCCCACTTGAGAAACCTGTATCTTTCAGAATTTCTCTGGAATTCTTTCTCCCTGTTTTTTTCAAGTGAATCGTTGTTTCCATAGAAATCAACCTGCACGGAATGGTCAATTACAAGGTCAACAGGGATCTGGGGCTGAATGATTTCCGGGTCCTTTCCGAGCTCTTTTGCCTTGTCCCTCATGGAGGCAAGGTCCACCACAGCCGGTACTCCCGTAAAATCCTGCATGATGACCCTGGCAACCTTGAATGGTATTTCCACGTCAGGAGGATTCATGGGGTCCCAATTGATCAGGTTCTCCACATCCTCCTCCCTCACAGACTTCCCGTCAATGTTTCTTATGAGGGACTCAAGAACAATCCTGATGGATAACGGGAGCTTAGATATATTGCGACCCGCCTTTTCCAAGGCAGGAAGCGAGAAATAATAATATGGCTTTCCGCCTAGATCAAAGCTCTTTTCAACCCTGAATTTTGATTCCATTGTCATCTCTGTGAAATGCCTATAACTTTAATTATTATTTCCAATGAATGACAGCTAATAGTTACATCGATCATTTAAATGAACGACAAGCTCATGGAAAAATTCATGCACTGTCTGATAAATTTAAGTATGATATAGACAATTTAGTTATATGAATTCTACAATAAAGGATGTCGACATAATCGAGCTCGGGGAGAAAGGCAGGGAAGTCTCCTCACCATGGAGTTCCACAATATTATTGGTCAAGTTAACTTCTGCAGATGGTAAAATTGGCTTTGGAGAAGCACCGACCACCCTTATGACCCTTCCGGTGAAGGAAAGTATGAAGGAGGTCCAGAGGATTTTCTCCGGTGCAAATTTCTTTGATGTAGAAAGGAACGTCAAGGAATTCTACAGGCATTCCTTCTATCTGTCCAAGTCAATGGAAGCAACATCCGCGCTCAGCGCGTTTGAGATAGCGAGCTGGGATCTCATTGGAAAGGAGCTGGGTTCACCCGTCTACAACCTGCTGGGAGGAAAATACAGGGAGTCTGTAAGGGCATATGCAAATGGCTGGTACTCCAATTGCGTAACTCCTGAAGACTTCATAAAGAAAGCAAAGGAACTCGTTTCTCATGGGTTTACCGCAATGAAATTCGATCCCTTCGGTCCAAACTTTGACACAATCTCGCATGAGGGTTTAGAAAACGCCAGGAACATAGTGTCTGGAATGAGGGATGCGCTTGGGGACAAGATAGACCTGCTTATTGAATGCCATGGACGGTTTTCGACGAGAGCAGCAATCGAAGCAGGAAAGGCACTTGAGGACCTCCATCCTTTCTTCATGGAGGAACCGCTGCATCCTGAACAGGAATTCGGACTTGCAGAATTCAAACATTCCGTGAAGGTCCCAGTGGCTCTTGGGGAAAGATTGCTTAACAAGGTGGATTTCGCGCGGTTCATCTCAACCAGGCTAGTGGACGTGATTCAACCTGACCTGACAAACTCCCTTGGTATACTCGAGGCCAAGAAGATTGCTGCAATTGCCGAAGCGTTTGGAATTCCGGTAGCTTTCCACAACGCATTCGGTCCTATACAGACTGCCGCAACCCTGAACGTTGACTACACGATTCCGAATTTCCTCATTCAGGAGAGTTTCGAAGCATTCTGGCCGGACTGGAAGAAGAACCTTGTCAAATCTGGATACAAGCTTGAGAATGGGTATTTTANCCTATCAGGCAAACCGGGAATTGGGGTGGAAATTAATGAAAAGATACTTACGGATTTCAGGACAGATGGAATGGAGCCGTTCGACAAGGTCGAGCCTCCATGGGTGGTGTCCGGAACTTATAAACAATAGGTGAGTGTCCATATGTCAGAAAGTGGGTCAAAGAAGGCTGGAAGCACGGAAGATTTGCGGAAGACGCTTGGCGAGTTGAGGGACGAGATCGCCAGGGCAAAGACAAAGGAGAGGGAGCTTTCATCACTGCTGGACTCCATAGAGTCGGAACCCAGGAAGGTGGATGAAAGGGTCGATCCTAAGCCCATTATGGAAGTAGAGAGCGATCCAGGCAGGGTCTCCACAGGGATACCAAAATTTGACGATCTCGTATATGGGGGCCTGCAGCCAGGAACAAACTTGGTTCTTTATGGGCCGCCATTTTCCGAAAAGTACATAATGGCGTATAACTTCATAGCAAAGTCCCTTGAAGAAGGCGTACCAATCATTGTGGTCACGGCCGACAAGAACATCAGAGAAATAATGTACGAGGTTGGAAAAATATCTGAGAAGATCAACGGATCAGAGCAAAAGGGGATGTTGAGGTTCATAGATGTATACTCAAGATCAATCCAGATAGAAAGCGCCTCCCGGTATGCCGTCACGCTTGACAGCCCAATGAATATCAGTGCCCTTATGAAGGCAGTTGACCAGATTGCAGCCGAAATTAAGCAAAACCATCCATTCTACCGTCTGCTCTTCTCCTCTCTCACCACCTATGTGACTCTGCTCGAGGACCGTACTTTCATAAGGTTCACCCAACAGTTCTCTCAGAAAAGGAAGTCTGAGAATGCCGTGTCGCTGTTCCTGCTTGAGGAGGGTCTCTTTGAGAAAAGGGTGTACGAGGCCATCAGTTACCTGATGGATGGTGCGGTGGAATTCAGGATGGGGTCTACCCGTAATTTCCTGAGGGTCATGGGACTGGGCAAAGCCAGATCCAGGGAGTGGATTGACATATATCCTGAGGAACACGGTTTCAACCTTGGATCATTTTCCCTGGAAAAGGTCAGGTAGCGAACACAACTGGGTCAACTTTTTATTCCAGTGTATCATGAATCATGGATAATAAATGAGCAGACTAGTTTTACATGAGAGAAACAGGCCCTATGTTGTAAAAGTTGGAGACCAAGAACTGCATCTGTGTGGCTGCGGACTTTCGGCTAATAAACCATATTGTGACGGAACCCACGTCAAGACCGTGGATGAAAAATCAGACGTGTTTATTTACGACACAAATGGTGGAAGGGTAAAGATCCAATCATTTTACAAGAACCCTTAAGAAATGCGCNGATCAACCANATCNATTTTTTTGTGTGTGGACAGGAGATAATTTTATTCTCCGATCCGGCAATGCTGCCGGAACTCAAAAATAAAGAAAGGATAGCACACCTGAACAGATACGAATTCGTCCGATCAAAGAACCTAAGATGTTCCAATCGTACAGTTATCAATCCCGCAATCTTTCTGCCAGCACCTGGCATCATAACGCTGGAACTTGCGGAGACCTCCACGGTGGTGGTGCGCTATGTGCAGAATCCAGGCGTACATCTGCACTTCTTGCAATAGCTGCCGGTGTTATTGTAATAACGGTACATACTGCTCTTGCAGGACGCTTCATATCCATTTCCCGCTTTTTTGCCGTTACAGAATGCTCAGATAGTTCCATGGCAAAATGTTGGTTTGGTATCCATAAATGTGCCAAAAACCGCGTCGGATAAGCTTCATGGAAAAGAGACCACTCAGTCTGCCCGTCAGTCATCACAATCAGTCTAGGCTGAATTCATCATCGTGGCCGCTCTTGAAATTTATCTTAGATTATTAATCCTTTCCAGTGGAATTTGCAGTTTTCTTTCTTGACATCTCCCTGATCATGTCCCAGTGCTCCTGCTTCAGTGCCATGAGTCCGCTGAACTGTCCAGCACCCTTAAGCCATTCTCCTCCATCTATGGTGACAACCTCCCCATTGATGAAAGAGGCATAATCGGATATGAGGAAAGCCGCCAGGTTGGATATTTCATCCATATTGCCAAACCTTCCAAGTGGCACGCGATCCTTCAGCATATCAACCATTCCTTCCAGGGGATACAGGTTTTTCCTTGTAGCTTCTGTTGGAAATGGNCCAGGGGCAATTGCAACATGCCTTATTCCATATCTGGCCCATTCTACGGCAAGCGACCTTGTAACTGCAAGGACGCCAGCTTTTGCAGCTGCAGAGGGAACAACAAAAGCCGAACCTGTCCACGCATATGTTGTCACGATGTTCAAAATCACTCCTTTCTGCCCGCTAGCAATCCACCTGCGGCCCAGATCAATGGTAGCATACAGCGTTCCATGCAGGACAATATTCAGAACGGAGTCCACAGCGTGCGCTGAAAGGCGTTCTGTAGGGGAGACAAAGTTGCCAGCAGCATTGTTAATCAGAGCGTCTATCCTGCCGTAGTGATCAATGATCCTGTCAACCGCTGTCGCTATCTCCTCAGGGGAACGCACATCACATCCTGTGGAAAATGCATCGTAACCAAGCTTCCTGAGATCAGCCACTGTCTTGTCAAGAACTTCCGTTCTCCTTCCAACGATTGCAATTCTTCCCCCGAGGGAGGCGAATTTTTCACACATCTCCCTCCCAATACCGGTACCACCACCAGTTACAAGAATGACCTTGTCCCTGAGCACATTTGGCGAAAACATGGCTGTAACATGGGAAGGTCATATAATTAGCTCTCCATCCCCATACTTTTCAGCACCAGGCTATGCCATAAGCGGATGAAGTGAAAATATTGCCGGCAGGCACTGCGTCACAAAAATAATTATATCCTGAACCGATGTGACCGGCAATATGGGGCTGTGGGGTAGCTTGGTATCCTACGGGCTTTGGGAGCCTGAGACCCCGGTCCAAATCCGGGCAGCCCCATGAATTTACTCTATGCTCTTTGTGCTTTATCGCATTCCTAGACGCGATATTTCTAAGTCATTTCACCTTCACTTTGTTTCGAGGGCGAACATCCATGTTAAGTTAAGTCTGAAATTAGCGTGAGAGATCAGTCTTTCCTGCAAACAAATGAGAAATAACAGATTATTTGAAGAAGCCGGCCCATTAATCAGGTCGTTTCAGTACCGGTTGAGAGCCCGGTTCTAAGGGCAAAGTTTTCAGGGAACTGTTTCATGGCAAAATTGAGGCCATCAACAATCTTTTTACCGTCATATGTAAGTTTTTCCACAAGTTTTTCCGGGCTTAGCGTATAGTATATATTACGGAATCCACCTTTCTCCATCGCTATGGTATCCTTGAAGCACAGCCCCGCATTCACCAGTTTCTCAAGTATCCTGTGTATTGTGCTCTTATCACGTTTTGCCGCAGCGGACACTGTTTCAAGTGTTATTTCTTCCATGCCGTAGAGAGAGAAGAAAATGTCAATTTCAGTTGAGTTGAGGGCATAGAGGCAACTGATCAGGTCCGAGCAGCTTGAGCTTCCTCTCACTATCTTACCAAGCGGCGAAACACTCACGCTTTAGTAACGAATGAACGGATTAAACACTTTGCATGGTTTATGCAATACCGCAAAATATAAAATTGAAAAGAATATCACCACTAGTTTGCAATACTGAAAATAACCATAAGGGTGAAGGCGATCCAAATGAACAGTGATGATGAGATTGAAAAAATTAGGATGAAACAGATGGAGGACATAATGAAATCAATTAAGGGAGAAAAGCCGGGCAATGAAGCAGGTCTTGGTGGAGTACCCATAGAACTCAGCGACAGGAATTTTGCCAGCGAGTTAATGAAGCACAACATGATGGTGGTGGATTTCTGGGCTCCATGGTGCGGTCCGTGCCAGATGGTTCACCCAATCATTGAGGAACTTGCAAGGGAATATGCAGGGAGAGTCACCTTTGGCAGGCTCAACGTCGATGACAACCAATCGACCTCCACAATGTTCCGGGTGAGGAGCATACCTACCATACTCATATTCAGGAACGGCAAGGTAGCCGACGGGGTTATCGGGGCAGTTCCAAAGAAGATGCTTGAGTCAAAGATAATTTCTGTTATGAAAGCGCAATAGTGAGAAAAATGCCAAAGGGAGAGAAAGGCACCTACGACGTTGTAATTGTAGGTGGCGCATCNGCTGGTCTTACAGCCTCGCTGTACTGCAGCAGGCAACAGTTGAAGACGGTTGTCATAACAAAGGACATCGGTGGCCAGGCGCTCCTGACCAATGAGATACAGAACTATCCGGGATTTGACGAAATCAAGGGCTTTGAGCTGATGACAAAGTTCCAGAAGCAGTCACTGAGCTACGGAACTGAATTCGAGTATGACGAGGTCACNAGGATAGTGAAAGGCAGCAGCAGATTTTCAGTGGAAACAGGTTCAGGGGTATATGACGCAGAATCAATAATTCTGGCATTCGGAAAAACACCCAGGGAACTTGGGGTACCTGGGGAAAAGGAGTTGTCCGGACGCGGTATATCATACTGTGCAGTCTGTGANGGTCCATTGTATAAGGGAAAGAGGATAGCTGTCATAGGGACGGGCCCACAGCTCATAGAAGCAGCGATATATCTAGTTGACCTCGCATCTGAACTCTTTATTATGAGAACTTCCTCAAGATCAACGNGAGACATGGAATCAGTAAGGTCTCTGCAGGAAAGNAAGAACGTAAAGTTTATGGACTCAGTCAAAGTAAATGGCTTTTCTGAAACCGAAACTGGAATCCTGATTAGTACCGGAAGGATCGCAGATACTNGGGATCTGGACAGTGTTGTTGTTGACGGAGTGTTCATCGAGAATGGCTACATATCCAAGGCAGGCTTCCTGAANGGGCTGNTAGAACTGAACAGAAGCAATGAGATCATCATCAACGATCTCTGCCATACGTCACAGGAGGGCATATTTGCCTGCGGAGACGTAACCAACATGCCATACAAACAGGTTGTCATCTCTGCTGGCCAGGGTGCAGTTGCCGCGCTGTCTGCATACAATTACATTCAGAAGAAGAGAGGCCTGATTCCTGTCAAGACAGACTGGAAAGGGATAAAAAAGGGTGAGAGCAGATAAATACAATAAACAGTTGATTGGGAATATATTTCATTTAACCGCTTCAATTATTTTAGCGAGCATGCCATCCACCCTTATTCCCAGACTTGAAAGGTTTTTGTAGCCTGAAAAAAGTTCAGCGGCATTCTGCGTCACCACATGCGTTTTCCCGGAATCCTCATAAACATAAATCCGGACAGGTGGAACAATACCTGCGCGAATGTCTGCACCGAAAACCTCCATTGCCAGCTTTGGGTGAAACACCTCAAGTATGACATTTCCTCTCACGGTAAATCCTGCTTTCTTAAGGTTCTCCTGCGCATTAATCCGGGATATTGTTTTCAGGCCAGAACTCTCTATTGCTGTTTGCAATAGATCGACAGTTTCCTGGAAACCATATTTCGATATTATTTCTGCCATATATACCGGTTAAAGTATTTCTAAATCATACTTAATCATGCTAAATAGGCATATGTGCTTTCTTCATACTCTGTTAATCAATCTATCTATAGGTGCAAACTTTGCACTCATATCAGTGTTCTTATACCGCTGTAAATTTATGTCCAGATAGAGATGGCGCAAGAAAGAAAAGAATCGGATAAACTACAGGAAATACAGAACCTGATGAAGTATCTCGGTAGCGAAGTCCCTGAGAACATGAATGCATTCGGAAGCTTCATACAGAGTGTCCAGAAAGATGGAAAACTTTCATTGAGGGTGAAAGAACTGATTTCCATAGCTCTTTCCGTGAGTTCACAGTGTGAGTGGTGCATACCATACCATACGCGAATGGCGCTGCAGAACGGGGCGACTGAGGACGAGATTCTCGAGGCAGGGATGGTGGCCGTCCTGATGTATGGATCACCGGCCCTGATGCATATGATACCACTGAAAAAGGCGATCGAGGAATTCAAGCAGAAATAAAAGGTTCAGGAGATTGAGTCAAGGATTGAAATCACTTCATCCTCGTATTTTTTCACCATGCTCTCCTCATGTAGGTAGTCCTTTGCCATTTCCGACACCCTCAGCAGACTGACATGCGATCCCCTGTCTGTATCGAATATGGACATTTTGCAAGGTATAAAGAGACCCATTCTCTCATCCTGTGCCATGATCTCCTTTGCTGCCAGCGGCTTGCAGATGTTCAGGATGTAGTATTTCTTGAATTCATCCTTAAAATTAGACTCAAGTATCTGCTTCATGTCGACGTATGAGAGGATTATGTAGCCACCCGCCTTCAGCGCTCTCGATATTTTCCCGTATGTCTCATCAGTGTCCGAACCGTAATCCTTTTCATAGCTGAACATAATCGAACAATCCCCTGTCATTAATCAATTTTCATTAGCGCGGACCTTGAATTGATCATCTTCTTTTCTCCATGAATTCCCCTATCCTGCGGGAACCTTCTATGATGTTCTCGTCGCTGGTGGCGTAGGAAATCCTGAAATGTCGTTCTCCCTGATCTCCGAAGGCCGAACCTGGAGTTACTATCACCTGTACATCTTCGAGCAACTTCATAGACACATCATTGGAGCTCATATCCAGATCATATTCCGGAAACAGATAAAAAGCACCTTCAGGCTTTACAAAACTAAAACCATCTATGCCAGACAGGTGTTTCATTAACAGGTCCCTTCTCTTCATGAAGGCATCCCTGAAGCGTATGGGGGTTTCTCTGTCATCAAGCGCCGCTATTGCAGCATATTGCGAGACTGAAGTTGCGCAGGTCATGGTCTGCTGCTGGATGGTATCTGAAGCCTTTATGATTTCTGGGTTTGCCAGCATGTAACCGATTCTCCAGCCGGTCATTGCATAACTCTTGGAGAATCCGCTGAGAGTGATGGTCCTATCCGCCATTTCAGGAATGGACGCAGGTGAAAACGGGCGCTTCTCAAAGGAGAGATCCTCGTATATTTCATCAGAGATAAGGTAGAGGCCATGTTCGAGTACAAAGTCGCAGAGTTTCCTTATATCACTTTCCCCGTATACCTTTCCCGTGGGGTTGCAAGGATTGCTGAAGATAAGCGCTTTTGTTTTCCCGTCCACTGATTTTTCGAGAGCTTCAAAATCGAAACTGTAATCCGCGTTTGTGCCAACACCTCTTGGAACACCTCCATATAGCTTAACAATGTCCGGATATGAAACGTAGTAAGGCATTGGAAGAAGTACATTGTCCCCTTCTTCAAGCAGAGACATCATGGCCAGGGAGACTGAGAATTTTGTCGGAGTCACTATTATGTTTGCAGGGTCTGCGCTTATGTTGTTCATTTCCTTGAATTTTCTTGCAATCTTTTCCCTCAGCTCCGGGACCCCCTTTGATGGAGTGTAATGTGTTTTTCCATTTCTGGCTGCCTTGAACGCGAAGTCGATTATATTATCCGGTGTGTTGAAATCAGGTTCTCCAAGGGAAAAGTTATAGACTTTTTTTCCCGTTTTCCTCAATTCCTCTGCCTTGAGATTCATGGAGATCGTGGCGGATTGGGATATATTGCTAAGTCTGGAAGAAACCATTGAAAAACATTGTTAATGATCTTATTATATTTTCTATTTTACCGGCGAAGTTGTCAACTATGTGCACCAGAAGAATTTACATCCATTGACATAACCTCTGGCTGAAGGTGTTTTCGATGTGCGCATCGGGTGGAAGACGATCATTTTCTGCACTGGGATCCTGATGCGACGGAGCGGCAGAAGTATTCTTCCCCCCATTCGAGAAGGTGCCACGAGGCAGATTTAAATTTTCCATCTTTACTGCCATACTCTTTGGAGAAAACCCTGCCATCTCTGGTGCTGGACATATGGATGAGTCGATGCAATGGGAACGTATTGGAAGCCTCTGAGGCTTATCGCTTCACCAAACCAAAAATATTCGAGAAACGCCAGGAAAACACTGAAAGTATAACATAAGGTTTATCCAGATATTTCCACGAATCCCGACAAAATGCTGCAATGAAAGAACATTAGCATTGAACTTTCAACCCCATGAATAGGGTAAATTGTCCCATATCTCGCGAATACTGAAGGAAAACGTCCGTGATCAAAAGACTATCTTAGATCGGGCTGCGCAATCCAGGTATGGACAAGGTTGGAACAAAGGATACTGGAAACTGTCTTATCTTTCTGTGTAATAGCTCTGAATTGCTACCGATCCTCACCCTCCTGATTATTGGCATAGCCGTGGGCATGCTCACAGGGATGACAGGCAGCAGCGGTGTTCTCATAGTGGTGCCGGCGCTCGGAATCATGGGACTGACGTTCCAGGAATCAGTCGGTACAAGCCTTCTCGTGGATGTTATTACAACCAGTGCCGTGATATTTGTCTATGTCAGGAAAGGTAGCACATCAATTCAAAGGGCAGTCTCCATGGGTCTAGGTGCAGTCATTGGTGCGCAGCTGGGGGCTAGAATAGCAGTTTCTCTGCCGGAGAAGCCTCTGGAGATAGGATTTGTTGTTCTTACGGCAGTACTGGCTTTGCAGATGTACAGGCGATCATTGAAGAAGGCTACAAGCATGCCGCACAAAATCAGTATTGACGGACGCTATGTCCTTCCCCTTGCATTTTCGCTCAGCATACCTGTGGGAATACTGACGGGAACTCTTGGCACCAGTGGCGGAATCATGTTCATTGGCATAATCATGATCCTGTTCTCCATGTCCGCTCAGGAGATGGTTGGAACGGCAACGCTGGCAATGATGTTCTCGGCCATCAGTGGAGTTGCCGGTTACGTATATTTCGGGAGCATAGACATATTCGCGGCTCTCGTAATAGGTGTGACGTCGCTGATATCGGGTTACTTCTTCTCAATTCTGGCACATCGTGTTGACGAGAGAAAAATCTATTTCATCATAGGCACGGTTTTTGTGGCCGTAATATTTGTGGAGATGTTCAAGATAATCTGAGTGAAATATGGTGGGAATCATCTTCTGACAAGAGCGAAGATTATAAAGAAGGCATAAGAAAGCAGCAGATAGCTCCACAGAGTGGATTCATGCATCACAACACCTGAAGCCATAACAGAAACGATTCCAAGGATTATGAACAGCGTCCGGATGTTATATAAAAGACCACTTTCACTCATTGCATCAGGAAGCTGCATTTCCTGTTCAAGATTCATAAGGGATTAACCCTCTTCCAATCAAAAGGTTTTTTGAACGGAAATAAAATGAGCAAATGGCTGGAAATGGGGCCTCCAGCTATACTATGGCCCCACTTTCTTAGCCACCAGTACCATCCTCGTCTTAGTGAAGCTGGCACCGTCATAATTGATTAGATCCGTGAATCTCTTGGAGTTCCTCTCAAGGTAAAGCATGCAACTCTCTCCATCTTCAGAATTTTTGGCGACAGGATACAACCACTTCTCGAAACTCATTGTTTCCGGGTAAACTTCAGCAAAAACAATCTTCATGCCCATTTTCTCAACAGCACCTTTCCAGAACCTGGCCGTTCCGGCAGAAGCGTGTGAGTGATCCCTGAATCTTTCAAGGTTGTTGAAAAGATCCATGTCGTCATTTTCGGGTGAGACCATATCTACAAGCCCAAAATATCCGTCTTTTTTCAACACACGTTTGACCTCGTTGAGGAATTGGATCTTGTTGTGAAAATGATGGGCTGCTCTCCTGCATGTGACGACATCGAACGTTTGGTCCAGAAATGGCATGTCGCTGACATCACCCTTCACAAATACGGCATTATTTTTACCACCACTTTCAAACAGCTTTTTAGCTTCATTCAGCATTTCTATGGTTTTGTCAAAGACCGCAACTACACTCACATGGTCAGAAAGGGCAATAGACGTGAATCCGGTTCCGGCAGCAACGTCCAGTGAAGACATCCCCTTATTCAGAGGCAGATTCGAAATGAGGATCGAAAGATCCTGTCCCTTTGCATGTGATTCGCTCTTAGCATATTTCTCGGCATTTTTCCCAAAAAATTCTGACACATCCATGCCCCAGAAACGGGAAATAATATTTGATGATCATGCAAGCAGGTCGAAGCAAAGTGTAAAACTCCATTCCATGGGGGCATGGAACGCGCAGACCTCATTTCCAAAAAGGAGACTTACAAATGTCCCCTCNATGAATTACTACATATCGTAAAGGTGTAGAAGGGAATTCTGTGGAAGTCGACGTCCTCGCAACCAACACAAGCAGAGGTAAGCAGCATTTCTGGGATACAATCGGTATGGGGCATGGCCTNAGAAATCTGGAGTTTATGCCTGTACCACCTCTCCCAGACTCCGCANAGAGCTTCNTCCTTCAAAGGTAGCTGGTAAACTCTCCATGGGCTTAAATTCCCATCGGTCGAGAGTATTCTGCCCTTTATGCCAGGCTGCCTGACATTACCGATACAGCCAAGCTTGAAGCAATATGCGATCCGGCCATTTTCGCTTCTTTCTGCCAGTGAACAGAACCATAGTCTATGGAGAAATACGAAAGTCGTGCTCGCTTTCATCATGGTTCTCATAGGGATCGCTATCTTTTCGGCATTCAATATATAAATATTCTTTGATAAATAAATATCTTAAAATGCTAACTTTTCTTATTTTTTACCAGTTGAATATGACCTAATGAAAAATATTTCGAAAGATTTAAGCTGGGATGCAACATGGATGATCCGATGGATAACGATGTNAACGAGGAAAATGAGCCGGTTAGCAAGTTTACTACACTCCCAGAAAGAATAACAACAAGGCTGAACAAGCAACTTATGCCGGGTGAAATAATAGAGTTCTCACTCAGGTCAGTAGTTGGATCACACACCGAAGGCGCATTCGCAGGCGTTAAGCCAGGGTTCTCCTTCGGATCGGGAAGAAGTCGTAGCGTACAGAACGAACAGGTCGGCCATCCCTGGATGGTAATCACAAACCAGAGACTTATTCTTGTTTCCAAGGGCCTGGTAAGCTTCGAAACGAGAACTTTCAGATTTGATCAGATAAATTCCGTGGAACTTCAACAGGGTGTGCTCTCAGATAAGCTTTTGATTCAAGGAATGGGGGTAGCAGAAGTCTGGGAATTCAGGCACAAGTTAAGGGAGTTATCAGAAAAAGCGGCAAAATATCTTCAGGACAAGATAAATAAATCTATCCAGGCAAAAGGCGCACCAGGATCATCCGGCGATCCTCTCACTGAGCTGAAGGTCAGGCTTGCGAGAGGCGAAATATCGGTGGATGAGTTTAACAAACTTAAAGATATATTAAAGTAACCTATTTCGAATCTCTTGGTCACCACTCCATGAATGGTGNGCGGATCTACATCAGAACAGAAAAAACCAGCTTAACTATTTTTTCTTTATTTCCTTTAAAGTTTATCAATAACTCACGTTTGAAATGTATGATGTTATTAT
>JGI24721J26819_10003571_pt1 | contig 16547 bp, 10 predicted proteins | sample YelNatPaOPGAMG01_FD_26819 | JGI IMG/M metagenome (IMG submission 26819) | reverse complement strand
GACCTCAACGCTGGATGCTCTCTTGCCGATAGTGCTCCCGCCGATAAGTTCAAGAAATGGCTCGAAGAGCATCCGGGTCACGTCGTTATATCCTACATCAATTGTTCAGCCGAAGTTAAGGCTATGAGTGATATTATTTGCACTTCGAGCAACGCTGAGAAAATTATCCGCTCCGTTCCCGAAACTAAGCCGATTTGTTTTGCTCCCGACCGTTATCTCGGTTCATATTTGATTAAAAAGACAGGCAGGAATATGGTGCTTTGGAATGGCACCTGCCAAGTGCACGAAACCTTTTCGGAACAGGAATTAATTTCTTTGCAAAGGAAACACCCCGAAGCACTTGTTTTGGCTCACCCAGAGTGCCCCGAAAATATTTTGCATTATGCCGATTACATTGGTTCAACCAGTGGTATAATTAGATTTGCAACTGAAAGTTCGAGCAAAGAATTTATTATTGCAACGGAAGAAGGGATTATTCACCAGTTGAAGAAGAANAATCCAGATAAAATCTTTTATCCATTGGCAAGTTTGAATGGATGTGCCTGCAACCAATGTCCTCATATGCGTGTGCATACTCTGGAAAAAGTGTACAATGCTCTTTTGAATTTAGAGCCACAGATTTACATTTCCGAAGACCTACGCTTGAGGGCTTTGAAGCCTCTCGAAAGAATGTTGGAATTAAGTAAATAGATTTATGCCTTTTTTACCATATCCCCAAATCGAAACGCTCGACCCAGACTTTATAGTTGAGAAACTGCTTTATTTNATTTCCGAAGATGTTCCCNATGGNGATATTACCTCGGATATTTTTTTCGACAAGTCTTTGGTGTCGAAAGCTTATATTGAAAACGAAGAGGAGATGATTTTCGCAGGTCGGCAAATTATCGAGCAAGTGCCAAGTCTGATTGATGAAACAGTTTCTATTAAGGTAAATTTTAACGATGGAGAGCGTATCCCGCGATATTCCAAGCTTGCAGAGATTGAAGGACCAACAAAGTTTCTTCTAAAAGTCGAAAGGACGCTTTTAAATTTATTGCAGCGACTTTGCGGAATTGCTACGAACACAAGGAAATATGTTGACATTGTCAGCCCCTATGGCGTGAAAATACTTGATACACGCAAGACTACTCCGGGGCTAAGGCTTTTCGAGAAATATGCTGTTCGCTGTGGTGGCGGTTGGAATCACCGATTGAACCTTTCCGAAGGTATTCTAATAAAGGACAATCACATTGTTGCTGCGGGGTCTATCACCCGTGCAGTAGAGATGATGCGATTGGAACATCCTTTGAAGTTTATTGAGGTTGAAGTAGAAAACGAAAGTCAGCTTCTCGAGGCAATTCTAATGAATGTGGATGGAATTCTTTTAGACAATTTTGAACCTGAAACATTAAAAGGACTCGTAGATTTTGCCCGGCAAAAGAACCCTGCGATATTTTTGGAAGCCTCTGGTGGAATTACTCTTGCCAATGTGGAAAGTTATGCTAAAACCGGGGTTGATGCTATTTCGATTGGGGCGCTAACCCATAGTGCTCCTTCTGTAAAGCTTCATATGGAATTTTACAAGTAAGATGGGAGAAAAGTACAAAATTTTAGGGCAATTGCTTGAAGAGCGGATTCTTCTGCTCGACGGTGCGATGGGCACAATGATTCAGAAGTACCGTCTCAGTGAAATTGATTTCCGTGGCGAAAGATTTAAAGACCATCCCAAAAATTTAAAAGGGAATAATGACATTTTGGTTCTAACCCAGCCGCAAATCATTGAAGAAATACATAGGAAATATCTTGATGCAGGTGCGGACATAATCGAAACCAACACTTTTAACGCAAATAAAATCTCACAGAAGGATTATTCCACCGAACATCTGGTTTATGAGATGAATTATCAAGCTGCCTTGCTTGCTCGCAAGGTGGCTGATGAAAAAACAAAGCAAACGCCCGAAAAGCCCCGCTTTGTTGCTCTTTCCATTGGTCCAACAAACAAGACACTTTCGATTTCGCCCGATGTAACAAATCCCGCATATCGGGCAGTAACTTTCGATGAACTTGTCGATGCTTATTATGAACAAATCAAGGGCGGAGTTGAGGGCGGTGTCGATATCTTACTGGTCGAAACCGTTTTCGATACTTTGAATGCAAAGGCTGCAATTTTCGCAATCGAAGAATATTTTGAGAACTCTGGAAGAGAGCCCTTGCCGGTGATAATTTCTGGCACCATAGTTGACCAGAGCGGGCGAACACTTTCGGGTCAAACTGTTGAGGCTTTTTATATTTCAATTTCACATTGTAAGAATTTGCTTGCGGTTGGTTTGAATTGTGCTCTCGGTGCCAAGCAGATTTATCCCCACTTGAAAGTTTTGTCTCGGATTGCCGAAGTTTTCGTTTCGGTTTATCCAAATGCTGGGCTACCAAATGAATTTGGTGAATACGATGATTCCCCTGAATCGATGGCGGAGGTCGTCGAGAAATTTGCCCAAGATGAGCTGGTAAACATTGTCGGGGGATGTTGCGGAACAACTCCCGAACATATTGAAAAATTCGCAAAAGTTATTCAAAATTATAAGCCACGAAGGTTGCCCGAGCCCGTGCGCTATTTGAGATTGTCGGGGCTTGAACCTTTGGTAATCACTCCCGAGACCAATTTTGTGAATGTCGGGGAAAGAACCAATGTTGCCGGGTCTCGAAAATTTGCAAACTACATACTTTCGGGAGATTTCCAAAAGGCATTGGAGATTGCTCGAGAACAAGTTGAAAATGGAGCCCAGATTATCGATATCAATATGGACGAAGGGATGCTCGATAGCGAAAAGGCAATGACGACCTTTTTGAATTTAATCGCCAGTGAGCCCGAAATTGCCCGAATTCCGATTATGATTGATTCCTCGAAGTGGAACGTGATAGAGTCTGGTTTAAAATGTTTACAGGGGAAAGGCATTGTAAATTCAATTTCCTTGAAAGATGGTGAAGAGGAATTTATCCGAAGGGCAAAGAAAGTATTGCGATATGGTGCTGCTGTGATTGTAATGGCTTTCGATGAACAAGGACAGGCGGTAACTTTCGAGCACAAAATAAATGTTTGCCGTAGGGCTTACGATATACTTGTGAATAAAGTTGGTTTCCCCCCGCAAGATATTATCTTCGACCCGAATATACTTACAATCGGCACGGGGATCGAGGAACATAACAATTATGCTGTGGCTTATATCGAAGCCACAAAGTGGATTAAAGCAAATTTGCCATTTGCAAAAGTTAGTGGTGGAGTTAGCAACTTGTCTTTTTCATTTCGTGGGAACGAAATTGTTCGCCGTGCGATGCACTCCGTATTCCTTTACCATTCAATTAAGGCTGGGATGGATATGGGCATTGTTAATCCCGGGCAGTTGGATGTTTACGAAGAAATTGAACCACGGCTGCGCGAGTTGGTCGAGGATTTGATTTTGAATCGAAAGCCCGATGCCACCGAAAGGCTTATTGAGTATGCAAATGCTCTAAAAGAATCAAAAATTGATAAGAAAGTTAAAACTATTGCCTGGCGGGAACTTCCAGTTGAACAAAGATTGAAATATGCTCTTATCAATGGAATCAATTCATTTCTTGAATTAGATTTGGACGAGGCTTTGGCAAAGTATTCTAATCCTTTGGAAATTATCGAAGGACCGTTGATGGACGGAATGAACGAAGTTGGCAATTTGTTTGGTTCCGGGAAGATGTTCCTGCCGCAAGTGGTTAAGACTGCAAGGGTGATGAAGCAAGCAGTTGCCTATCTTGAACCACACATACAAAAATCTTTGAAAAAGGAATTTGCGGAACCTAAAAAGAATGGTACAATTCTGCTGGCTACTGTCAAAGGAGATGTTCACGATATTGGAAAGAATATTGTTGGCGTAGTGCTTTCTTGCAATAATTTTGAAGTAATTGACCTTGGGGTAATGGTTCCTGCCGAAAAAATTATCGAAGAGGCAAAGAAAAACAATGTAAATATTATTGGATTGAGTGGCTTGATAACCCCGTCGTTGGACGAGATGGTCAATGTTGCTCGAGAACTCGAACGGGCGAAAATGAATGTCCCTCTTTTGATTGGCGGAGCGACCACTTCCAGAGTCCACACAGCAGTAAAAATATCGCCTTGTTATTCCAGTCCGGTTATTTATGTTCAGGATGCTTCTCAAAGTGTGCCTGTTGCCAATAGCCTTGTGAATCCGCAACAGAAGAATGATTTTGTCAAAAAAATCATCCAAGAATATGAAGAAATTCGCCGAAACTTCGAAAAGAAGAAAGAGTTCAATATTATTCCATTCGAGCGAGCCAAAGAGAACAGATACAAATTTTCCATTCAAGAGGCTCAAATTGTTGAGCCTAAGTTTATTGGGGTAAAACATTTGATTGATTACGACCTCGAGGAGATACGCAGATATATTAATTGGACAGAGTTTTTCCTTGCTTGGGAAATGAAGGCTCGCTACCCGCAAATTTTTGAGCATCCAAAATTTGGTGAGGAAGCAAAGAAACTATTTGCCGAAGCAAACACTTTGCTTGATGAAATCATTAAGAATAGATGGTTGAAGGCGAATGGTGCCTTTTGCCTGTTCCCTGCAAATTCCTTAGGCGAAGATATAGAAATTTATGACCAGAGCTTAAAATCTTTAAAGGCAACGCTTCATTTTCTGCGCCAACAAACTCGCAAGGAAGGAAATAAGCCGAACTATTCGTTAGCCGATTTTGTTGCACCAAAAGGTAGTGGGTATGTGGACTTTATTGGCGCCTTTATTGTTACTGCTGGGATAGGAGCCGAAGAATTATCGCAAGACTTCAAGAATGAAAATGATGATTTTCGTGCAATACTTGTCAAAATCCTTGCCGATAGACTTGCCGAAGCTTTCGCCGAACGACTTCACGAGCGAGTTCGCAATGAGTTCTGGGGTTATGAATCCAAGAATTTATCTACTGATGAGCTTCTTAAAGAAAAATATCGCGGAATTAGACCAGCGCCTGGTTATCCCGCTTATCCTGACCACACAGAAAAGCAAATTATATTTGAACTTCTCGATGGAACAAATAGTCTTGGCGTATCTTTAACGGAAAATTATCTTATGAAACCACTGGCGTCTGTTTGTGGATTATATTTTGCCCATCCCGAAGCCCGTTATTTTCCTGTTGGGAAAATCGACCGCGACCAAGTCTTGGATTACAAACAAAGAAAAGGAATGAGCCTTGAAGAAGTTGAAAAATGGCTTGCCCCAATACTTATTTACAAATAAAATATCAAACAATATAACTCGTTATTCATATTTCAAAAATTGAGGGTTGTGTATGAACGGGACGCCAAAAGTTGTTATTTTTACGACTCCAACTTGTTCCTTTTGCAATGCAGCGAAAAGATATCTGAGGGAAAAGAAAGTCCCATTCAAGGAAGTAGATGTTTCGCGCGATATGGCTGCATTCCGCGATATGCAAAGAAGAACTGGTGGCAACACGGGAGTTCCCGTAATTTTAATTAACAACAGACCCATTATTGGGTTCGATAAACCACAAATTGACAAATTGTTAAACATTAAGTAGGAGGTTTTATGAAAGTCAAACCATTGGATGACCGTTTGTTAATCAAACCACTTGAGCCCGAAAGCAAGACATCGGGAGGGATTATCATCCCCGACACAGCAAAGGAAAAGCCAATTATGGGGGAAGTCGTTGCTGTTGGCACCGATGAAGATTTGCAAAACCTAATCAAAGTTGGCGACAAGGTTATCTTTGCCAAATATGGTGGCGAAGAAATAACCATTGATGGCAAAGAATATCGAATCATCCAGCGTTCCGATGTCCTTGCTATTGTAGAAAGCTAATTCGTTTCATTAAGTGCCGAAAAAGGGGTGGATTTTCCATCCCTTTTTTGTTTTATTTTAATCCTTTCCATCTCCCCATTATCCTAACATTATTTGACTAAAAAAAGGAATAAGCATTATTCGGTTGCTGTAATAAATTAAAACATAAATTACAGTAATTTAAAAATTCACTTTTATCAATTTTTAGCAAATGAAAAGCTACCGTAAGGCAGGTCATCTTCTTATGATTTTAATTTTTCTTTTGTTGATTTTTAATAATTTAGTAGTTTGTAAAACAATCAGAGGAATTTTGTGCCTGATGTTGCAATTATAATGGGAAGTGATTCTGATTTCGATGTAATGTCGCAAGCAGGGGAAATTTTAAAGGAATTTGGTGTCGAATACGATATTTTTGTGGCGTCTGCCCATCGAACCCCGAACGATGTGTTTAGTTATGTATCTAAGGCTCGTGGCAATGGTGTAAAGGTAATAATTGCCGGAGCTGGCGGGGCTGCCCATTTGCCTGGTGTTTGTGCCGCTTTTACAACATTGCCAGTGATTGGGGTGCCAATTCAGACGAAATCGCTTGGTGGGCTGGATTCTCTTCTGTCGATTGTTCAAATGCCTTCGGGTGTACCTGTTGCAACTGTAGCGATTAATGGTGCAAAAAATGCGGGGCTTTTGGCCCTTCAAATTTTGTCTATTTCCGATGATAATCTTGCACGAAGGCTCGAAGATTACAAAACAAAGCTTGCAGAAGATTCCCGCTCGAAAAATCGTGACCCAAAGTTTAAAAAAACATTTGAATGAAGCTGATTATGAAAATTGTTTCGATTGTTGTTATTTTAATGCTATTTGGTGGCGAATTTCTTTTCTCCCAATGGAAAGATATTTCCCCATTGAGCAGAAAAGAAAAAATATATTCGATTAATGTCAAATCCAGAAATTTTGATGCAGATTGTAACAACCCCTATTTTGAACTGGACACAATTTTGGCTGTGGGATGGAGCAGTTCCAATGGTGCATACTTCCTTTCTTTCGATGGAGGAAGGAATTGGACATTTTGGACTGATTATACATTTTTCCCATTTTCGGGATTTTTTACTTCCGATAATAAAATTCTCGTTGCTGGATACAACTTCATTTTCGATAATGCAGAAGTGAAAATTTTTGATACTTTTGGGAATCAACTCGAAATATTTCGATTCGATGGGGAAGATTTAAATTTAGTTAAAAACTTTTTCGACTGTTTAGAAGATAAAAATTTTTACTATGCTGTTGGATATGGTGGCTCAATTTTCCGTTTCGATAAGATTAATCGAAGTTGGAGACAAATATTCATAGATTCCAACATAGTTGGTACAAAATTGAAGAAATTTAATGTTCGAAATGATTCTGTGCAAAGTTCAATTTTATGCCTTCTTGGTGGTAAATCTTTTCAAATTCCCGAACGCATATATTTATCAAATGATAATTTTGATGAATGGAAATTGCTTTATGACTTTAAAGCAATTTCCGAGGGTGCCGAAGTTTACGACTACCATTTTTACGAAATTAGCCCCGATGGATTTCCTTCGGGCTATGCCGTTGGCTTTGTTTTCGATACTTTAATCGTTTGGCGGGCAAATAGTCAGCTTCGCACGTTCGAAAAAGTGTTTGAAAGCCAAACTTTCGACCAACCGATAAGTATTTACTCGTTCGAAAGTGGGAAAAATGTTGTTGTATTGTTGGACAATGGGAATCTGCTTTCGAGTAGCGATTTTGGTGCGAGTTGGAGACGTGATGACTTTGCATCAGCTAAGCAATTAACTGGTGGAAATATATTTTGTCAGTCGAAAAGTGATTCGACTTATTTGCTTCGTGAGTTAAGATTTTATGGCTACGGCAGAGATGGATTCATTTCGATGTTGAATACTCAGCAAATACTTGGGGTTATTGAAATAAAACCAGAGACTGCGGTTTTTGATGAGATTGAAGTTTACGATTTGCTCGGGAACTTAGTTTTTCGTGAAAAGTTTGGTGAACAAACCGATGAGAAAATCAAAAAACTGCCGAGCGGAATTTATTTAGTTGCAAAGAAGTTCCATCGCTATCTTGTTGAAATTAAAGTGGTTATAAATTTTTAAAAATTTTTTAAAAAAATTTTGAGACTTTTTTGAAATTTATGTGTTTATAACAGATGGAAATGGAACAAAACAAAAAAAGTTCTTTGAAAATCGGGGGCGGTCGTCGAAAAAAAGGCTTTGGTATTTAAAAAAAATTAATTATTTTGATATCTTTGAAAATTAAATTTTATAAACAAAGTTGAAAAAAGATGGAATTAAGTGGTAAGAAGGTTTTAGTTTTGGGCGGATGGGGCCTTGTAGGTTCAGCAATCTGCCGGGAATTGATGAAGCACAATCCTGCAAAGATTATTGTATCGTCTTTGCGGAAAAGCGAAGCCGAAGATGCAGTGGCTCAACTTCGAAAAGAGTTTCCAACTGCTGACCCGAATATGTTCGTTGCTCGTTGGGGAAATATCTTTGCTCGGGTCGCCTGGAAAGATATGGATTGGGTTGATGTGGTTTCGAATCCACAATGGCGCTGGGAAATTATTAATGACATTTATAACGAACTTACGGATGAAATTTTAAATGAATCTTACTTGTATTCGTTAATTCAAGAAAGTCAGCCCGATGTTGTTATTGATTGCATTAACACTGCCACTGCAATAGCTTATCAAGATATTTACAAAGCGGTAAATTCTGTTCGAGCCGAAATTCAGAACAACTCTTTAAAGGTTGCCGATGTCGAAAAGTTGATGGCGAGCGTTTATATCCCGCAGTTAATTCGGCATATTCAAATTCTCTATCGAGGCTTGTGCGATGCTAATGTTAAAGTATATTTGAAAATTGGAACGAGTGGAACTGGCGGTATGGGTTTGAATATTCCATACACCCACAGCGAGGAGCGTCCATCGCGGGTTTTGCTTGCAAAATCGGCAGTGGCTGGTGCCCAAACACTTTTGCTTTATCTGATGGCTCGAACACCAAACGGACCATTGGTAAAGGAAATTAAGCCAACAGCTGCTATTGCTTGGAAAAAGATTGCTTTCGACAAAGTTGTTCGGCGCGGTAAACCAATTCAACTTGTGGATATGCCTTTGGAAAATGCCAAAAAAATCGATGGGAAATTCAAATTTGCCGATAACGATGGAATTGTTGAAACAAATGATTATTTCCGTTCTGTATTCATCGATACTGGCGAGAATGGAATTTTTTCACGCGCAGAATTCGAAGCAATAAGTTCGCTTGGGCAAATGGAGATTGTAACACCCGAAGAAATTGCTACTTATGCTGTTCACGAAATAATCGGCGGAAATACTGGCAAAGATGTTATTCAAGGTTTAGATGCGTTTACGCTTGGACCTACCTATCGTGGCGGATTTTTGCGAAATTATGCCTTGAACAAGTTGAAAGAGTTGGAAAAAGAGCATCAAACCGAGAGTATTGCTTTCGAATTGCTTGGACCTCCAAGGTTATCGAAACTTCTTTTCGAAGCCCATTTGCTAAAACTGATTGCTGGTAGTGCTAAGGAAGTTTTGAAATATTCGCCACGTGAATTATCCGATAAATCTTTGGAAATTATAAAAAATAATATTAATTTGCGTTCTCAAATGTTATCGATTGGATTGGTGATTTTGTTGCCCGATGGTAAAACATATTTGCGAGGCAAAGAGGTGAAGATACCTTTGGCGAATGATTCCGGTGAACTTGATTTTACACCCGAGAATCTTGAAAAGTGGTGTGCCGAAGGGTGGGTGGATTTAAGAGAATCAAACTTTTTGAAATGGCAAGAAAGAATTAAAAAAATTATGGAGCAAATTGAAACGCAACCGAAAGATGATACCAGCAGCCAGTTTAATTACAACTCCGATTTTTGGAATAATTTCGATACAATAGAAGAAGGTAAATTAATTGCTTGGATATTTGAAAATGAGGACAAAGGATGGAGATTCAAAAGATAATTATTTCTAAATTCAATAATTTATTCAATATGTATTATGTCCAACAAACAAATGAGGTACTACAAATGAAGCAGCGTTTTCTTTATCTTGCCGTGATGCTCGGTCTTTTGCTAAGCAGTAGTTTTACTGCTTTGGCAAGCGACGACAAAAATACTGGCGACGACCCGCTGAGGCGAAGCCAGATTTACGAGCCTAATCCATTTTACCAAAACACAAGTTACCCGATGCCTTTTACACCATTGAGTAACCCTGTTACTCAACCTGCAATTTCGACGGGGTATTACTTTGTCGACAGCGACGACGATGCCCCCGACTATTGGCGTCCGAGCGTGTTTGTATATGATACAAACGATGAGCCGGGGTTGTGGCGAAGAATTGTTCCCGGACCAAGGATTCTCGACCCAAGCTTCTGGACACAGAATCCCGACGAAGGTTTGCGATTTTTCCGCAACCCTGCGTACCCGAGCGATGGAAATTATTTCAACGGACCTACTGATTCAACAGATGATGCTATTGCCGGACCAATTCCTATTGGGTTTAATTTCTACTTTAATGGCTTGCGTTTCGATAGCTTCTATGTTTCGACAAATGGTGTTATTGCTTTAACTAATCGACGATATTTCTACGACAATGCAGGCAATAGAACTGTTCCAACAGGCGCAACTAGTTGTTACGACCCAATGAGTGGGGACTGGTTCCTCCGTGGACGGAATAATGATGATGGTTTGAACGACCCAACTCCTGACAACTGGGGTTATCAATATGTCGTGCTTGGGAATGATAGAGCAAACCCACAAGGGGGAATACGCGCCCGTGGTGGTGCTTTGGGTGGACCATCTGCACCCGGCTTTATTGCAGGGTATCGTGCTCATTTGATTGCTCCGTTCTGGGGTGATTTGCATCTGTCCCAGTTCAATAAAATTACCGTAATGCCCGAGGATTATGGTAAAGTGTATTTCAAACGAACTGCGACTGCCGATAAGCTGATTATTTACTTCGTTAATGCTGCTCCCAAAGGACAAATGAACACGCCTTATGGAACATTTACTGCTCCAACAGATGGAAGGTTCGGTGAGTCGAACTATATTGCGGCAAATGCTCAGGTAATTTTAGACAAGCGGGACAGCAGTATTACTATTGTCTATGAGCGATTTGATGGCGTCGCAGTGGTGAGTGGCAGAGCCGTTCCATCTTATGTTGTATTTCGATACAACACGACCGTTGGTGTTACTGGTTTTGCCCGACACGTGAATTATGGGCAGCCTGGTGGTCCAACTTATCCGTGGGCTGGTGAATATCAGCAATATACACACTACTTTATGAAGTTGACCGACCCGAATGTTTCCTACCCGAAGAATGGTTTGGCAATTAAGTTCAAACAATGGAAAAATACTCTTAGAGTTGTTGCTATTGAATATCGTGTTCGAAAACAACAAAAGGATGCAATTGATTTCACCGAGAAAATCCCAGCTAATAAAGTTAATAACTATGAATTGCTTGCTGGACACGAACAACTTGGAGCACTTCAACCAGTTGCTATTATCCAGAATTTGTCGAATAATATCCAAGGACCGCAAGGAGTTAATTTCCAACCACAACAATTTAACTTCTTTGCACGATTTATGATTATTAACCTTGCAAGCGAGCGAAAAGTTTACAATGCAATGGTTCCGGTCGATAGTGCTTGCTTGGCTTATGGCTGGCTCGATACTTTGTTGGAAAACTGTGTTGGTGACCCAAGTGTAAAAGTTCAATATGTTAGCGTTTCAGTACAAAACAACGTTTTAACTACAACAAAACTCCAATTCCCTGGACCAAATCGATATAATGGAATTCCGCCTTATGGCTTTGTGCAGGTATATTTCCCACCATTCGAGCCCAACCCATTTACAGTAAATGCTATTGGGCGATTGAAAGCCTTTGTTATTGCCGACCCGCGGAATCCTAAGACACAAGAAGGTTATGGGGATACTTGGGGATTCGATGATACAGGAATTGTGCGCATTTTCGTTATGCAACAGTTGGATGATTTCAATGATGATGTTACATCATATCATATTGCAGAACGAACGCCGATGCCAAGCACTTTGAAATGGGTTAACATCGATGCCGAAGTTGCCAGTGGTGACGAAGTTTCTTATTATCCGTTACCACCACGAGGGGAATATCCAGCTACAAATAATAAAGACTTTAACTTCAAGACCCCCGATTACACCAGTTTTAAACTTCGTTCCCCTGTGATAAGGATGAATCGATTGACTCTTGAGCGGCAAGAGCCTGCAACTTCTCCGGGTGGCGATGAGCTTCGCTCCTTCCCAATTAACTTGCTTGGTCGAAAAGGTGCTACTATTTCCGTTGGCTTCCAAAGAGCAACTAAACAAGATAGCTGGGACCGTGGATGGAGCGATAACCAATTGATTGGAATGGAGCCACGAACAGTGATAAATGGTGATGTATTTAGCGTTTGGACGCAATATGGTGGTTCCGCAGCAAACCCGCCGGATGAAATTGCAATTGAATGGGCACTCCCCAGTGATGATGGTATTACAAATATTTGTAATATTGATGAGAAACGATGGCGTATACACCCACGACGTGGTGGCGCAAAGCCAGTAACCGATATGCCTGCATATTCGTTGTATGGCGCTGGCGGTTACCTGGTTGGATATCTTGAATCCGATAAAGACTCTGCCTTGTCTCAGCCTTCGGCTCCAAATTTGAATGGTCTAAGGCCCAATCTATTCGATGATGGTATCGATTTCGATTATGTAAAGGCATTTGTTCCAATCCCCGACACAGTAATCAATTACAAAAACGAAGGAGCGAAATATTTCCGATTCAGAATTAAAATGTATGCTCAAAACAATAAGAAATGTATGACTTGTATACCCGACGATGATGATGTTTGCTATGTCGACAACGTTAAGCTTCTGTTCCCGAGCGAAATTACTGATGTCGAGTTGACCTCCGTTAAGATTATTTGGCCCTACACTGTTGCTCCAGCATCCCAGGCAATTAAGATACCTATTCGTGTAAAGATTAGCAATAATACGACTCTTGTTGCACCCACATTCCTTGTTACTGTAATGATTTACCGTCCCGGTGAACAATTGGCAGTTTACAAAAGAACAGAACAAATCCCCGGTTGGCTTCCTTCCTATGCTGGTGAGATTTCTATGCCAACTTTCAACGCTCGACTTTATGGACCTGGTCAATACCGACTCTTGGCATTCTTGACAGTTCCCGGCGGCGACCTTGAGCCTTTGAACGATACAAACTATACAGACGTTGATATTCGATTTGGTCCTTACTTTGCTTATGACCAACCTACCAATACACGAAACGACGTACCAGACCAGCAATTCTCCGGAATGCCAGGGAGAGGCTTGAATTCATTCGGTTTTGCTTATGGAGGCACTGGGAATGTTTACGGTCCTACCTCTGCTTATAACTATCAATATGGTGTTGGTTACGAAGGCGGTAATGGTTCTGGGCAAATTGCTATGCGTTTTACATTATATCAACAAGATACTGTGTATGGTTATCAGGCGTTCTTTGCTGAGCAAAACCAAAGCCCAGACTACATTGCCTTCTCGATTTATACCGGCAATGAACAACCAACATCGCTCGTTGCAAATTCCACAATTTTTACATTGCGCGCTTGGGACTTCAACGGTGACTCTGTCGCTGTTGGCAAGTATTTGACTTATGTTTTAAATAAGCCAATTATCTTGCAGTCTGGTACTTATTGGATGACAGTTGCTCAATTGGGCGAAACAGGATTTGAACTTGGTGCATCTAAGTATCGTATGGGTATGAGAATCACATCGATTTACATTCCACCTCCAATTACCTCTGGTGGTCCTGTTGGTGGTTCTGGTTATCATCTGATGATTGAAAAAGCATTCCGTAAGTTTAGTGCTACATTGAACCTCGTTAACGANAACGTCTTTGCATTCGAAAATACTCGTGGAAGTGGTAACTGGGTCCAATTTATGCCAACAATTGGTAACCCGGGTTATGGACACCTTCATCACTTTGGTATCTCACTATCGGATAATTACACAGCTACGCTTTCTCGTGGTACTTGGGTGCCTTTAATTCGACCTTACTTTGGAAATCGTTGGTACTTAACTCAACCTGGCGAAGTTGACCCAGTCGAACTGCTTACCTTCGATGGTCGTGCCCGAGATGCTGGTATCGACCTGTTCTGGGAGACTTCTTCCGAGTTGAACAACTACGGCTTCTACATTGAACGCCGAGTTGGTACCGACAACAATGCTCCATTCAAAGATATTGGCTTCGTTAAAGGTGCTGGCTATTCGACCACAACCAATCGTTACTCGTTCTTCGATAAAGATGTTGTTCCCAACACGGTATACCAGTATCGCTTGCGTCAAGTGGATAACGACGGCTCGAATGGAAATGTAACCTACTCTCAAATAATTACAATTAAATACGAAGGCTTTGGCGAATTCGAGCTTTATCAAAATGCTCCGAACCCATTCAGCTTGAGCACAACAATTCCATTCGTATTGCCGTACGAAAGCAAAGTTAAATTGGAAGTTCTCGATGTCTATGGTAAAGTTGTTAAGACCCTTGTCGACGATGTCTTGCCAGCAGGCGAATATAACACGATTCTCTGGGATGGCACCGATGCTTCTGGCAACTTGGCACCCAGCGGAAATTATATCTATCGCTTGACCGCAAATGGTAAGACCCTGACAGGGATAATGACACTTGTGCGATAATCTGTGCTCTTTCGATTTGGGCGGGCTTCTTTTCGAAGCCCGCCTTTTTTTATTATTTTTGTTTATTAATTAAAAATTTTGTAATTTTGTATTTTGTAGTGGCTAGGTAGCTCAGTTGGTAGAGCAGTGGACTGAAAATCCACGTGTCGGCGGTTCGATTCCGTCCCTAGCCACTTCTTCTTTTGGCAACACTATCGGCAACAAAGTTCTACGAAAATTCTAAAAAAAATTGTTTTGCTTCTTTTTTTTATTTAATTTTACTTTTAATATTTTGGCAAAATCGTGGAAAATAAATGGAACAAATACATCAGATTTCCGAAAGTTCTGGGAACGAGGAAAAGAATTCTCAGAATGTAAAGAAGCGTAATCCCTATTATTACCAAATACTTCGTCAAAATAATCAAACTAATCGCGGTGTCGAAACCCGATATTACAATACAGATTTTGTTGGGCTTTTCGATGTTGGCGAAGTAAAATATAATGGCGAAAATCGGAGTGTGGTCTCCGAAGTCGTTGAAGTTATTTTTAAAGTAAAACGGAAAAAAATATATAAGAATCCCAACAATTTGAGTTTTTATAATTATGAATATGTAATTGTCGAAGTTGATAATGGCTTCGATATAGCAACGGTTATTTCTATTGGCAACGAAGCAAAAGAGAAATGGGAGAAGAATTACAAGAAGGAAGAACTTCAATATTCGGTCGTGCGATTTGCGACCGACAAGGATATGGAAATCTTCGAAAAGAATAGAAACGAAGAGCCCCTTGTTGTTGAAACTACCCGAGAATTGAGCAAGAAACACAATTTAGACATAAAAATTACCGATGCAGAGTGGCAATTGGACCGACAGAGGCTGACAATTTATTTTAGTGCTCCTCAAAGAGTCGATTTCCGTGAACTGGTAAAAGACCTTGCAAAGATTTATAAAACACGAATTGAATTGCGACAGATAAGCACACGCGAGGAAGCAAGGCGAATTGGGGGAATGGGTCCCTGCGGGCTTCCTTTGTGTTGTTCTACTTTTGCTTGTCAAAATTGTCACGTTACATTAGAGCACGCTCGTGTTCAAAGGCTGGCAAACAATGTATCGAAGTTGAGTGGGTATTGCGGTCGCTTGAAATGTTGCATTTTGTATGAACACAATGTTTATCTCGAAGAGTATAAAAATTATCCTCCGATGTTTTCCGTTGTTGAATTAAACAATGGGGTTGGTCGTATTCATAAAATTGACATTTTTAATCATAAAGTTCATATTTTGATGGAAAACAACGGAAGCCTTTTGGTTCTTCCCAAACAAGAGATTGATAGGCTCGTCTCGCTTGGGAAAGTCCGACCACCCGATAAAACCGAGGAAGAAAAGATTTACAACGAGGAATACAATCTTGGTCCCGAAGACCTTTCGATTCTCGAAGACGACATCTTTTAATTGTTTATGAAATATATTGTTCTTTCGGAATCGAAGCTTTCAAATTTTTTGGAATCCTTTTCTTTATCGAATTGGGGAAGGTTTGAAGTTTTTTCATCAAAAGGCTATTTTGTTCCCCAAAAAATCAACAAGCAGTTTTCATTTCCGTTGTTCTTTATTGGAATAATTGTGTTTGCTTTTGCCATCACTTTTCAATATTGGGCAAATTCGATTGATAACCCGCAAATTTTAAGTTCCAAGCCATTTTTCCATTTATCAACAGGTTTTATTTTTGCTTTTGAGCTTACCCTTTTTGTAATTGGATTAATTATCTTTGCTCGTTTTCTTGTTGTTAATAAGTTTAACAATACACACTTACCAGACGAAATTAAAGAATTAATTTCGACTTTGGATGATGAGCAAGTATTGTTATTATTTTATGACAATGTAAATGATTTTCCACAAACTTTCGAAGAAAGATTGATTCCATTAAGAGAAAATACTTAAAATATGAAAAGAATATTCACTATTTATTTTATACTTTCGTTTTTATTTTTGATACTAATTT
>JGI24721J26819_10003559_pt1 | contig 16584 bp, 17 predicted proteins | sample YelNatPaOPGAMG01_FD_26819 | JGI IMG/M metagenome (IMG submission 26819) | reverse complement strand
GGGAATAACATCTTCATCCTCGTATATATGTCCCTGTACCTTATTATGTGGATGGGCTGATCCCTATATGCTAAGAGGAAGTTGAACTCGAAGAGCCAGCTTATCGGCGGGTAGACGTCCACTCCCCCTTTCCCGTCGTAGAAGAAGCCTCCGAGCTCATCGCTCCTCTCACGGTTCAACGGGTATGCCGCCCAGGTCTCCTCGAATAAGCCTCCTTCCCCATAGTATATCCGCCTCTGCTTGAAGAACGTGGTTGAGTTCACGACAACTCCTTCATGGGCGTCCAAGAGGAAGAAGCCGTTGGGCACATGGGTATAATAGAAGTGCATGGCGTACCATCTATCCTCGGGGCGGACTGCCTCGGGGAGGATCGGCTTCATGGAGGCGCTCCAGTAAAGTGTATTGTTGAAGCGGATTATATCGGAGTCCTGGAAGTCTATGTAGGGGATCAACCCTATCTCAGGCTTAAGCTTGGTATAGGCGGCTTCCCAATCCCAAAGCCTTACGGCTCTCATAAGCTCCCTGTTATCGTTGACGATGGAGGATACTTCGTCCCGGGACGGCCTTCTGAGGCTGAAGTTGTATGGGACCTCGCGTACATCGTCTAGGTTGGCGAGGTAACGGTTTACAGCTATCTCTTGGGCCGTGTATGGTCCGAGCCATTCAACTTTACGGGCGTCTGCAATGCTGTTATTGACGAGGATTATTGAGCCTAGGATGAGCCCTATGAGGAGTAGGGGGAGGATTCGGACGGCTATCCTCCTAGCCTTGAAGAAACCGATGGGCCTGCCCGGATTTTTAAGTCGGTCATGGAGGGCTAAGGCTAGATAGAGGATGCCGCCTCCAAGGGCTCCTCCTACGATGTACCTCGCGTTATAGTCTATGTAGGATGGGGCGAGGCGGGTGAGGGCGGTCCATAGGAGGGCGAGGCCGACCAGCGCCTCCGCGACGGCTATGCGCCATCCAGCCCTAGGCGGGGCATCCTCCAGGATGAGTTCGTCGCGGCTGGGCGTGGATATCCTGGCCAGCTCCGTAAGCCCTACGAGGACGATCAGCCTTACGCTCACCGCGCTTAGGAGGGGCCCTAAGAGCAGTGTTAACCCGGGTATCAGGGGTATCACGTTCTTATGGGCGTAGGAGGGATCGAATGGGGGGGTCCTGAAGGACAACTCCACGAGTTTACCGATGGCCTCCAGATTGAAGGGTAACCCTATTCTGGAGGCTGCTANGCCGAAAGAAAGGTTGGTGAAGAAGGGGATTGCTAGGAGAACCTTGGTGGCCTGCCATGCCAGGAATCTAGGGAGGGACATAGTGTAGGAGCCGAAGCTCAGGGCCCTCCTATCCACGACGGCCCTCCCCCTGAAAATCCGGGTTGTCAACCCGATAATCCACCAGGTGAGGGATCTCCTCCTGGCGAAGTCCACCCTGAATAAGGCTATGGAGGCCAGTATAACTCCACCGTAGAGGGAGAGATAGAGGGGCTTCAAGTAGAGTTCTCCGAACTCTTCCACGTTCAGCCAGAAGGTTAAGGCTGACCTGAATACGGCTATCCCCGATATTACGGTTATGAGGGCTAGGAGGATCCAGCGGGGCCACCTCCTCCTAGATGGGGGAGGCGTATAGGCCGCCTCGTATTCATCTCCGTATCCGCTTCCGTAATCCTCAGGGAGATACTCCACCACGATCCCGTCCTCCTATTAGATGATGGGAATACGTTAAGCCTCCCCGTCTCATAATTAATTTTTTAGGTGCAGCCGGGCTTCCGCGGCGGTATACCCCGTAGGGTTTATGTTGCCCCTGCCGCCGCGGCTATCCCCTTGAACTCCTCCAGGTTCTCCCGGTCGCTCCTCCTAGAGTCTATCGGAGTCTCTAATATATATGGAAGATACTTAAAGTTACCGTAGGATATTACCGCCTTGAATCCTCCCCTTCCTATCTTGCCTAGGCCGATATGCTCATGCCTGTCCATGTTTGATCCCAAGCCTCCCTTGGAATCGTTGGCATGTATCACTTTTATCCGGTTCACGCCTATAGCGTCGTCGAACTCCTCCATCAAGGCCTCCACGGCCTCCTCCGATCTTAGATCGTATCCCGCTGCGAAGGCGTGGCATGTATCGAAGCATACTCCTAGACGATCTCCCATGGCGGCCCCTTCCAGTATGCATTGGAGGTCTTGGAGGGATGCACCCATGCTGTTCCCCGCGCCCGCCGTGTTCTCGAGCAGTAACGTTACTTCACCTGGGTCATCCTCGAGGCATTCATCTATGGCTGCAATGATCCTTTTGAAGCCTATCTCTTTCCCGCCTCCCAGGTGGCTGCCTAGATGGGTGACTAGGAAGGGTATATTCAGAATGTGGCAGCGGGCCAGCTCATTCCTAAGGGATTCTATGGATTTCACGTATACATCGTCCCTGGGCGAGGCTAGGTTTGGGAGGTATGGCATATGCGCTATTACAGGTTTTAGATCCGCCTTGGAAAGCTTCATCCTGAACCTCTGGATGCCCTCCTCGGTTAAAGGGCTGCACCTCCATCCTCTAGGGTTCCTGGTGAATATCTGGAAGGAGGTGCACCCTAACCTTAGGGCTCTATCCACGGCTAAATCGATCGATCCGGCTATGGAGATGTGCATCCCAACCCTGAACATGGGCTGTCATTACCCTAGGNTAGCGGCTTCCGCCCTATAGTTAAGTTGGTAACCCTTTATATGGCGATCCTGATCCTAGGGGTGGCCCCTGACACGCCGTTATGGACGGATTGGATTGGGTCGATGCCCAGCCTCCCGGGGAGTTCACGGTTATCCTCCGCTAGTATTCTATGATCATAGCTTTTTTACAGTATATCTTGTCTCCGAATCTCCTGACAAATTTAGGGCAGGTTCCGCATTCTGATGCCAGGACGGGTTGAAGGTCCTCGGAGCAGGTTACAACCTCTATTGTCGTCACCCTATATCTTGGGGGGGATGGGTCTCCGCCGTGAAGCTTCATGAACTCCTCCAAGGGTATTTCGGGTTTTAATGGATCCTCTAGGTCTATTACCATCCTTATCTTCCTTATAGGCCTCTCCGTAAGCCTGGGGAACGCCCTAGCTCGCAATCTTCTCCTCCTCCCTACCCCTCTGGGATAGGACGGAGAGCCAGGGGTTGTCCTGGAAGAACGATGGGAGTCCTGAGGACTGGGACGGCGATGGGACGTTAGCCTCGATCCTGGCTTCTCTAACCTTCTCCTCTAGGCGGGGCTTCACGCCCTCCCTTAGGAGGCTGATTTCCCGCTTCAACTTTTCAACGGTTTCCCTTAACACGGATATTTCAGCTTTCAGGAATTGGATTTCCCGGGTTACTGATGGGTCCACGGGCGGGGGCGCGGCCTGGATCCTCCTAGGGTTTATCCTCGCAGGTATGGCTTCCTCGATGCTCCTCTCATCGTAGATGAGTAGGCCCAATCCCACGTCCTCAAGGATCCTCCCATCGATCGCCGATGCGAGGAGTTTAGGCATTGCCACATACGCTTTATCATGGGATCCAGGTTTTGAAGCTGCCTCTAGGAGGGATTGGAGGAGTATGTTCCTGTCTTCAAGGTCCTCGAGGGATAGTATCTTCACCGCCGCCCTGTGTTCCCCATTTGAATAGGAGGGGAGTCCTCCATCATCCATAGGGTCCTCTAAATAACCTTGGGAGAGGAAGTATTCTCTTATTCTATCCTGGAGTTTAGGCTTATTCAAGGAACTTCTTCCATCCTTCCATTCTCTCCCAGTTCCATTCATAGTCCTCTGGGACCGCGTATCCGTATATGACGCAGCCCCTCCACACGGAGTATTGAGGGGCTTCAGCCATGGATGCCTTGACGTTGGTTATATCCCATCCCTTGAGGAGGAGGCGGATCTTCGTGGGGGCATCGGTGGCATACTCCTTCAATTCCTCGACCTGCCTCCAACTGAAGTTTCCCCCGGAGAGGAGTATCTGCCTGTATAGGTGGGGTTGAAGCTCTATAGGGCATCGCTCAACGGATTCCAGGATAGCCTCGCCGAAGTCTATCATGCCTCTGAATACGGTGTTGCCTATTCTGACATCCTTAGGCTTGGACATCCCCCTTGTGAAGTAGCTTTGGAAGACCTCATGGTTGGGGTTGAATATGTATTCTCCTATTAGGAAACGGGTCCACGCGTTCTCCCCGAGCTCTATGGATATCCTCGTCCCCGGGACCTTAAACCTTATGTTAAATCTTTTACTGTCCTCCTTCGCAGCCTCCACCGCCTTATCCAGGTCCACCGGTATCAGGCCTATATGCTCCTTTACGGCCCTGACGAAGGATTCCTGTCGGGCTAGGTCCCCGTATCCCAGGTCCTTGAGGATCTCGCTCGTCAAAGCGTTGGCGTCTCCACCCCCCCTGTTCACGGCTACTATCGCGTTCCTGATGGGATACCTGGATATGGGGCATACCTGGGTGTTGCCGTGGCCTGACTCTACTACTACGCAGGTGGTCGCCTTATGGGCTATCGCGACCGCTAATGGTTGGGGTATGATCGTGGCCGCCCTTATGGTCCCATCCTCCTCCGCTATCCTCTCATATATCTGGAAGAGCCTCTCGTACATGTATCTCGGGGATATCGAGGAGAGCGAGGCTACTAGGTGGAATCCCTTGAAGGCTTCGTCGGCCGGCTTAAATATGTTTAGGGCGTATCTGGAGAGCTCCTCTACGATCCTCCATGCCTTCTCATCATCCTTCTCTATTACGCCGTTCCTCATAGGGTAGATCAGCCTGCTGGAGAGGTCCTCGCTCGACTGCAGGTATAATGGTAGGTCCCTTCCAACTACGATGTCCCTGGGCACCTCGAAGGCCTTGTACATTATGGATTCCTTGTCTGGGAGGTATCCCCTGTTCTCGGTTATCTGAGGTACCTCACCGCAGGTTATTGGACCGAATTTAACGTCGCTTGTACCGTAGTCTATGCCGAAGGTATATAACCTCTTATATTCCTCTCTCTCCATCATTTTTTAAGCACCTTCCTGAATAGTATGCGGAGGATCTCGCTCGGCTTTAAGCTCTCCCTGTTCAGCGAGGCGAGGAGGCTCAGCATCGAGGCTTTAGGATACGCAGCAACCTTGACGGAGGCCCCTTCCAATGGGAGCGCGACGTTGAAGTTCTCCGATTCGTCCCCGACCCCATCGTCTACGAGGCCCGAAACCTCCTTTAGGGCCTTAAAGTTTATCGAGTCCCCTTTTATGCTGAAGGCGAGGATGCATTCTTCAGCCTGTTTCAGGGCTGCCTCCACGAGGAGGTCTATGAAGCGCGGCCGCGCCGACTTGAACTCCAAGTATAGTTTGACCTCGTCGTCGAGTTGGACCTCGTTTAAAAGCGTGACCTGACCCGAGGTGAAGGAGTAGTAGCCGTCCCTCCTCCCCTTGTAGCGTTGATATTCGGCTAGGCTCCTAACTAGGTCGTGGACGAGGTTTACCCTCGACCTATTCTCAGAGCTGAAAGTCAGGGTCCCCGTGTACTTTAGGTATCCGATTTTATCTCTATTCCTGGTATTCCTTGTCTTTTTCAATTATGAGCCTTTCTCCTTCTATTTTTATGATCACTTTTTCGTTGGGTTCGAATGGGAACGAGGAGTCCTTCACTATATCTGCGGGTATGTAGAGTACTCCGGTTCTTCCCTTGTTTGTTGGGATTATTAGGCGGGCTTTGGCTTCGAGCACCCTTTTCACCTGTATTTTACCCTGCACTTTACAGGGTAAAATACTCTGTTAAACACCTTATAATCCATGGAGACGAGTAAAACTAAACCGGATTAAATGGGGTCGAAGACCATAAACCTATCCCCGCAGGAGCCCCTCCGCCCTCCCCAGCTCAACCCTCCTAATACCCCTACGGGTGAAATACCATACCTCACCCCTAGCGTTGAAGGCCTCAACCCATCTCAGGAAAAGCTTCAACTCCTCCCCGCTCATACGGCTCTTCTCCCCCTTCACCTGGACGAGCAGGACCTCCCCATCCCTCCCAGCAAATATATCCACGGGACTATGGGATGCAGCGCTCCTACAGCACAGCCACCCCTCCCTGCGCAGGATCCTTAAAGCATAGTATTCCCTTCCACGGCCCCGGCGATACGGAGTTTCACCCAAACCTTCAACCCCAGCTATGGAGATTCGAAGGCATACGTCCTTTAAGGATTTTATGCTTAAAAACTAGGGCCTCCCCATCTCACATTTGACGGCTCCACTTAACTAAGTTTAAGTACACGTTGCCGCCGCTAATATTAGCGGCATGAAAGAGAGGGCTGTTCCTCGGGTAACCCTGATATCCATAATGTTCCTGGCATTACTCTCGTTAGCGTTAGGCATCAATGCGCCCCGCCCCGCCCATGGAGTGGATGCCGCCAGGATAGGGGACGTCGACTATCCCAGCAAGGTATATGACGGGGAGGCCGCCAAGCTCACGTTCAGGATAGAGAACCCCTCCATAACCGCCTCGGACGATGCCCCCCCAAGGTTCTTCCTACGCCTATACCTCGACGGGAACCTGATGGAGGATGAGCTGCCTAAAAGCTGGGAGTGCCCGAGGGGGGAGTCCTGTGAACGCGTTATCGCGACGCCCCCCCTCCGCGGCCCGGGAGACCATGTAATCCGGGTGGAGCTCTACTGGCTTAACCAGAGCATCGCGGTGCTCCAGGACGTGAAGACAATCGAGATAAAGGCCGTTAAACTTCAAATTGTAGATTTCTCTCAGTCGATATCCGAGGTAACGCTGGGGGGACCCCAGCCTCTAAAATTCCAAGTGGAATTTTCAAATGGGGGAAACGACGTCATGTACGACGTAGCCTTAACCGTAACCGAACCCCCGGGAGTTAAAGTTAACCCTAGAACAACGTCTATAGGAGACCTCCCCATAGGCGAATCGGCGGAGATCACCCTGGAACTATCCACTGAACCCCCATTATCCCAGGGGCAGGTAGAGATCTCATATGAAGTATCATATAAGGATTTTAAGGGCGGCCTCCACGCCGAGGAGTTCAAAGGTGGGCTATCCATCCTCAGGGCTCCATCGAACCTACAGTTGACCCTCGATGAAGGAGGGGAGATAGCCTATAGTTCCGAGGTAACCTTAAGGGCCCATTTAACGGGTCTGGGAGGCGCGGCCTTACCCGGTGAACCTGTAGAGTTCTACGTCGACAATAGGAGCGTTGGGATCGTTATCACCGACGATAGAGGGGAGGCGCTGATGAAGGTGAATTCTTTACTGGAGGCGGGGATCCATGAAGTAAAGGCCTTATACAGGGGATCCTCCATCTACGCCCCCTCTTCGACGACTAAGAGCCTTAAGGTATTACCGGCCGCGACGCATCTCAGCCTTATGGTCTCATCCTCCACTATAAAGGTGGGTGAAGAAGCCGTCGCATACGTGAAGCTCACCGATGAGCGGGGGCAGCCCATCCAGAACGCGGAGATACTCCTATACTGCGGGGATGCCTTGACCGCTAAGGGCTTCACGAACAGTACAGGGGAGGCTGAGATACCCTTCAGGCTGGATTCCAGCGGATATAAACCTGTAAGAGCCGTCTACAGGGGCGACGCTAACCACGTAGGGGTTGAAGGGGTGGAGCATATTAACGCTAAGCCCCTTCAAACCCAGCTCAGGATCCAGGCGCCATCCCAAGCCTGGAAAGGGGGCAGAGTGACCTATAAGATATTGTTGACGGATGAACTGGGTAGGCCCGTCGAAGGAGCCTCGATGAACGTGGAGATCTCGAATAGGGACATGCCCATCGCCAAGTTAAGCTTGAGGACGGACGATCATGGAACTGTCGAGGGAATAGTCAACGCCACCATGGGAGGCCAATTAAGGATCTCAGCAAGTTATGCGGGAGACCGCCAATACGCGCCGGCGGAAGCAACGTGTACGGTGACGGTCATGGATTCATCGGTTATCGCCTTGATGACGGTGTCCCTCGCGGGGGCCCTAGGAGGGGTCATGGCTGCGCTGCTCTTGAGGAGGGGCATATTCTCAAGCCTTCGAAGCAGCCTCTCCGGCGGCATCGGGAAGAAGCCCATAGGAGAGGCCGCCGCGAAGAACTGTATATCCTGTGGAAGGACGATCCCTATAGAGGCGGCCTTCTGCGACTGGTGCGGGTCCCCCCAGGCGGCACCCTCCACAGGGGAGGGACTGGCCCCGCCGCCTCAACCTCAGGCAACTCCTGAGGGATCGATTGGAGAACACGATTACGCCTCAGAGCTAGACCAGAGGATCCTCTCCTATATAGCTGAGCATGGAGGGGAGATATCCCTGTCGAGGGCTGCAGCGGATCTAGGGGTGACCCGGGAAGAACTCTTGGCTGCTATCGATAGGCTGAGAAGGTCAGGTAGACTGGAGCCGGCCTAGGAACCGCGTAGCTGTAGCATTGGGGGCATAGAATCAGTCCGCCGTAGCTCTTGGCGCAGTCGCGGCATATATTCTTGCCGCAGCGGTTACATACGTATACCGCCGGCAGGTCTGGATGATAGAAGCATGAGCCCACCCTGATAGCCCTCATGGGCATGCCTATGTAGCCGGTGCCGGGGTAGCTGAAGCTCGGCATCGGCACGGCCTTAACCATGGGGGCGGAGGCTAATGGGCTTCCACAGTAGATGCAGAAGGCCACGTTATAGGGGTTCTCCATATGACATACGGGGCAGGTTACCATGAACTATACACTTCTCCTTCCTCTATTTTAACCTTTCACATCCTTTTAAACTTTACAATAGTCCCCTTCTCTATCTTGGAATCTTGATTAAGGCTTCCCTGTACTCTCCAAAGGGTTTATCTTTGAATATAACGTAAATATACTTTCCTCTGGCTAATTCGACGGCCCTACCCCATTCATCTTTCTCCACCCTTTTAAATGAAGGCCCATCTTCTATCAGTATGCTGTAATCATCCCATTCGAACCCTCCAACCCTCTTAACCTTATCCATGAACCTCTCCGGGGACCTGAGATCTCCACGGGACACTTTAATCCTAATGCTCTTATGCTCGGCTATTCCACCCTCCCCGCAGACTATGCATCTCCGATTCTTCTCCACGGGCATAGCCGTATACCTATTATATTTCAGGTCTATTATCAGTAGCTGCCTTAGGGGCTCCCCGATCACCCTCTTCGGAGCCCTCCTCTGCAAGAGCAGAATCTTCAGGGCTTCATTGGATTGTATCGAGGCCACGAGCTTATTGGAGGTCGGCAGTGAAGGCATGGCGGCTTCTCCCAGGTCGGGGGTGCATGGGTTTCGCAGCCCGGCGAGCCTTGGATACTGGTCAGCCGGTAGAACGCATGCGGGGCAGGCTCCCCCTGGGGGGATATATGAATGGACGCGCCCCTGATATCCTATTATACCCGCGTCCACCATCGGGATATCATATTTAACGGCTATCGAGGCGAGGTAGATCCTGGATGGAAGGTTATCCAGGCAGCTTAAGAGTACGTCTGAGTCCAGGAAAATGCTTCTCGGAACCTCTTCTAAGCGTTTCTCCAACGTCTCAACCGAGGTATAGGGATGCTTCCTCCCAAGCTTTTCCGCGAGAACGGCGGCCTTAGGCTTCCCCAGATCGTCCACGTCGTAGGGCGCCATCCTGCTGAGGTTCGATAACTCTATTAGGTCGTAGTCCACTATCGTGAGTTTGCCTACGCCTAGCATGGCCAGGTTTTCAGCGACCTCGCATCCTAAAGCTCCGGCTCCCGCTATGAGGGCCGATGAACCCCTCAGGGCCTTCTGGGCTTTCAAACCCCACAATATGAGGCTTCGAGCCCAGTAATAGTCGACTATTATCCTTAGTTGAACATCCTTCCTGTTGACCTCTATCCCCTCATCCTCGCCTAATGGGCTGCCGTCTAGGATTAGTCGGGTCAGGTAGGGTTCTAAGCCCATCTCCCTGCAGACTATCTCTTTCAGCTCCTTCACGGCTACCCTATCAGGGGCCTCGAACTCTATCTCCCTAAAGGACGGTATTACAGCCTTAACCTTCATTGAGGAGCCTTATCCTAAGCATTCATTTATTTCACTTATCTATTTATCTAAGTCAGCCTATCTCCATATAGTCTGGTTATTATCGCTATATACTCTATCGGTTATTTACTATATTATTATTTGATTATTTTGAATCTCATCACGTCGCCTGAGTGGGGGGCGGCTGGGCATGCTTCTCCACCCGGTATTGGCACTACGTTGAACCTGAGTTCTTCTCCGCTCTCCTTCTCCTCCTTCTTATGGAGCGGGAAGCCGTATTTCCTGCATATCTTAGCGGCTTCGAGGCATTTAGGATGGTCGAACACGTTATCGGGGTTCGGATCGGCTAGGAGATAGTAGAGGGCGTTTATAACCGAGACGAGCTTCAAGTCAGGCCTCCAGTTCTCTCCTAGGATAGATACGCACACCGCTCCGGGTATGTTGGGGACTATGTTTGGGTGGTCTATCTCCGTCAGCCAGGTTGCCACTGGAGGCTTTAAGGGGTAGTCTTCCGGGAGGTTTATCCTGAATCTATGCCATTCCACGTATTCCGTGAAGGGCCAAACCTTCTTCTCGGCCAGCTCTTTAACCCTACCCTGTTCGCAGCGCAGCATCCCCTCATATATGGTTGGGGGATCGTCTAACGCTGTAACCGTTGGGAACTGATGGTTGACGAACTTCTTCTCTTTGTAGAGTAGGGCTACGTCCATCGGGTGGCGCCGCCCACGATGTTGTAGGGCATTAGGGCAAGCTGAGCGTTCTCGGGGATTCCCGCCTGTCCGACGGTCGTATTGTCGTCTAGGACTGTTCCGGCGTACATTAAGGCCACCGTGGAGGCGTCTACGCCGAAGGAGTTGCATACTTGATGTTTTATCTCGCCTATCGTGTGGTCTGGGATGACCTCTATCTCAGCTAATCCGGTCTGCGGTCCTATGGGAGCCTGAACGAACAACCTCATCTATTATTCTCCTCCCTCTTTTATTTCTCCTCTTAAATCGCGTCTCTGACTATATTATGATTTTATTATTTCCAGTTAAATATTTATGTTTGTATTCCCGTCCATTTTACCTCTATTTGATAGTTAAGGTTATTCTAGAGTCCGTCTTTATCCCCCCTCCTTCAGCTGAGAGTATCAGGGGATACGTACCTGCCTCAACCTTCGCGTCCGTGGATATCTCGAGGAGGAACTCGGTTTCGGTGCCTATGGCCACCTTACCGGCTGAGAGGGTTATCTTCCATCCAGCGTATTCTCCGGGTAGACCCTCCAACGCGAAGGCTATCTCCTTCTGGAAGTCGAAGGACGGAGATATCTTGACCTTATATACAGCGGTTTCTCCCTTCTTTATCGTCGTGGATGAGGGGGATACCGACATTTCAAAGTTGGGCACTATTATCTCGACCTTCTGATAATGCTCCGCTGTCCCACTTTTACCCGTGATCTTCAGCTCGAAGACCCCCCTGAAGGTCCCCGGGGCCGCCCTCGCGGATATGGTTAACCCGGCGGACGCCGTGCCTCCCTTGGCTGGGGTCAAGGTGTTAGGGGTTATGGAGGCTTCAACCCCGTAGGGCGTATCGGATAGGCTCAGGGTCACTTTGGATGAGAATCCTCCAAGGGATTTTATGGTGATGTTGGCTTTGGATGAACTTCCAATATATACGTGGATGGGGTCCGTAGGGGCTTCTAGGGTGAAGTCGGCTACCTCGATCGTATAGATAGGGGTGCTCGTTGAATGGCCAGCCTTATCCGTCGCCGTTATGAAATAGTCTATGTTGCCGGCCACTTCATCGCTCGGTATCATATAAGCGTATTCGTCTCCTCCAGCCGCGATCAGGAGCATCAGAGCCGATTTCCATGGATGCTCTATGCTTGCGAGGGGGGTTGCCGGGCTTTCCACGTGCTCCGACCACTCGTAGTGTATGGTTACGTTGCTTATTCCATCCGTACCGCCCGTAACCTTAGCTTTTAGGGTTATGGCCTCCCCCACAACNCCCTCCTTTACAGGGGTATGCTCTATTACGGGCAGGGATGCCTGTACNCTGGGGGCGATCCATCCCTGGGATGACACGTAGATGAGGACNCCCGAGATCAGGACTCCAAATATGAGTATGGCGGCTACTATGGCGTACAGCTGCCGTTTCGTGAGTTGGGGGGGCATAGGCTGGGGGAGGGGCTGCCGNGTAGGCTCCTCCGACGAATGATCTCTCACCGTCAATTCTCTTCTCCTCCCACTAATGGGCTGGAGGGGATTTCTACTTTATATCCCTAGATTTGTTAAAAGGGATCTTATCTATAACCTTTTATTTCCCCCTTATTTTATTAACTTTCCCCGCTCACCTAATCGTTTATTCTATAAGTCGTGTAGAGGGATAAGCCTGGATGTCCCGGGATAAAATTAAATTAAAAAAGTGGAGGTTTACAGGGTTTCCCCTTATACTATCTCCCTAGCATACCGAGTATTCCGCCGACTATGCCGAGTACGAAGCCCGCTATGAAGCCGCCTCCCAGGATCAGGCTTATGACGGCCGCTGGGAAGACTACCACGCTGCCTATGGTCCCGTAGCCCATTATCATCAGAACCGCGCCGAGGCATACTATGACGCCTAGGACTATGCCTATGGCGACGAGCATCCAAGGTGGGAAGGGCCCGAAGTACGTTATCCATGGGAATATTCCGGCCATCCACGTATAGAAGGAGTTCGATAATAAGGCTGCCGCATTAATGATTATCATTATCCCCGAGATTAACGACACGAGGAAACCCCATGTAGCCCGCGCGGGCGGGTAAACCGGGGTTGGCGGCGGAGCGGCTGTCGGGATAGCGCCTGGAGGGGCCGGCATGGCTTCAGGAACTCCATATCCAGGTGCCATGTACGCTGGAGGGGGGACGGCCGCGTAGCATTGCGGACATAGGATTAGATCGCCGTAGGCCTTGGCATCGTCGCGGCATATGGGTCTCCCACACCTGTTACATACGTATACCGCCGGCAAGTTTGGATGGTAGTAGCACATTCCTGGAGGCGGAACCCTTACAGGGGCAGCCGTTGGCGCTACGGGGGTAACAACCCTAACGCTTGGAACCGGTTTCACGGTAGGCTGCGGGATCACGGTTGGCTGCGGGGCTGCGGCTTCGATAAGGGATGTACCGCACTGGGAGCAGAATAGGGCGTCGTCCCTGTTATTTGCGCCGCATCTAGGGCATTTCTTGACCATTTCTTTTCACTATCCTCCTTTGAGGAGCCACATCCATATTTACTTATCGGATAGGTTCTTAAATCTTTCCAAATGCTTTGCCTTCTCTTAAAAAGAATGGCGGTATCTACGTCAAAAACGCTTACAGAAGGCTTATCATTTTAACTATATGGATAAAACCGTGCGGGGCAAAACTTTATCTTCACCGGGCCCCATGGATTCAGAAAGGGAAGCCCCGGAGGCGGGAGGCCTACAGGGCCCCGGTTCCAGCTCGGCGGGAGAGCCTAGCCTGGTGGGGCGTCGGCTTGGTATAGTGATACAAAGAGCCGAAGGTCGCGGGTTCGAAGCCCGCCCGGGGCTCCATACCCTCAGCGTGAAGCCCCTCACAAATCCAGCTTACATTTATTTAGAAGGCGGGCTGTGAGGGCGGGATTGAACCCGCTCGTGGCTTGTTTAGGTTTGATGCGCTCTTGCCCTTTTAGTTTTCCATGTCGCGCTAGGCTTTCTTTCCACTTCATTTGGAATGGAAAGATGGGAGATCACGTCCATGCATGTCCATTGTCCATAATCAACTATACATCCATGGCATATGCTGGGAAGAGGCAAAAGGGGCTGCGAGGTAGAAATCCCTAGGAACCCTGAGGCAATCGCATAGAGGAACGCTTAACTTTTAGAGTGCTACTCTATCGATGCACTTTTTTCGAGTTCGAGTGAAGTCGCGGTATCCCAGCTAGTTTTTAAGATCCTCGAATACACGCGTACAGCTTGGACTTAGGCTTATCCCCTGTCCGTGGAGTAGATCTCGTTTATCCCATGCCTCTTCATGATCGAGAGGTTAATCGGATCCGATATTCCAAGCGGGCATCTCCCATTAAGTCCTCCTGCTTCAAGTTCGTTTTCAGGAGCAGGGTTTACAATTTCTAGATGTCTGAGGGCAGCGATTCCTGAGGTTCATAGTTTCCCGATCTTCTTCAGTGTATTGACCGCGTAGAACGTGTCTTCGAACGTGGATATTCCAAGGTTTGACCTCGCGAATCCCCCGTTCGAGTTCTGACAGTTGAAGATGAAGGTAGCTGTCTCCTCCGGGAACCTTGGATTCTCACCCATAAGGTTGAGGATGGATATCCCGTAGTAGGTGTGCTCCATGTATACGCCGTAGCTTCGAGGTGTAGCCGTGAAGCCTCCGCTGGGCTTCTCGCATGCCCTCACGTAGCTGATGGTCTCGCCGAGGGATCTAACCGGGAAGCCGAGGCTGTGCAGGGAAGCCACCGCATGATAGGTCGCGTTCAAGCTTGAATAATGGCCGACTCCGAAGCCCCCATCCAGGTTCTTGAACCCTAGGAGCCGGTCTATGAGCTTATCCCGGTCCACTTTTACGTCGGCCAATCCGGCGAGCTCCAACGCCATATAGACGGGGAGGAGCTCCGAAGCCGCCTCGATGTAGACGCTGTCGACCATGAGCCCTCCATGGACGACTGGAAGCGAGAGGATGAACCCTCTAAGTTTCTCCATGTCCGGTTCCTCCCGGCATATCCTCAAGGCCTTAGCCAAATAATAATGGGAGTATAGGTCATATGGTGTGAAGCTGTGAAGCCATTCAACAGTCTTCTCAAAATTGGGGAAGGCGACTCCCAGCAATTCTAGGATAGCCAAACCGTAATACGTGTCTTGGGCGTTGGATTCGAGGCCCTGGCAGAAGGCGTAGCCTCCATCCATGTTCTGCCGACTTACCACGTAGTGGACGACATGTTTGACCCATGAGAATTCCAGAGATAATCCTCCCACTAAACTATTTAGTCGCCCTATTCTCCGCGGCTCCACATTAACCTCACCGCCTCAGATAGACTCTTTTATTAAGTAGAAGCTATCAGCCCTTGCCATTTTGGAGGCAGGGGCGGTTAATGGCGAGCCTCATCGCCTTTTAAACTTGGAGGAGAATGATTATCGGATACTAGATAAATCTTTCTCAGGGGAAGAACAGTTAACCATCCACCAAAGCTAATCTTAGATGGCTCACAGCATCTCGCGGAGTCCTAGATCTCATCTCAGGTACCCACGGCTAAGGCTTTTAAGCTCGAAGCTTGGAGGGGCTTATGCTGCCTTCCACATCCATGATCGTCTAAATGGATGCTCTTCATTTTACATGTATATCATTACATGTTTATAGGTAGGCTTCTTCGACCACCTTTATGAGTCTACCCCATGATCATACTTCGCAACGGGCAGTCTTTCAGTTAAATTCAGTTCAGTTTCCGATCCCCTTTAACATCCTAATTTACTTTTAACGCATATATTTTAACGGGGATGGTGCGGAGAGCCCACGCTCTTTAGAGGTAGGGGTAAACGCGCTTGAATATTCCTTCCTATAATGCATTATTGAGTTGCTTGTGAAGGCTTAGAAACCTGTGAGGTGTATGGGGCTTCTATTCGGGGTCTTCGAACATGCTTAGGTGGGCTACGGGCTATACATCCATGGCAAGGGCGCCTTGACACCGACCTGAACCCGGTGTGATGAAGCGGGAGGCCGAAAACCCGGGTATCCTACATCGGAAGTCTGGGGGTTTCAGCTTTGGGATAGCCTGCCCTCAAGGTCAGCATAGGATATTGTCTTCACGAATTTGCCTGCTGTTTTTTGTAGCTTTTCATCCTCGGTCACCTGGATGGCTTCTGCGACCTCGGCGGTTACAATGTATGAGGCGTCGTAGAATGTTAACCCTTCTTCGTGGGCTATCCTGAACATGCTATGGAAATCTAGTTCGGTGAAACTCATCGATTTGATTATGTTTCTTATGGTTAGATCTTTAAGCGTGGTGGCGGCGTCGATGGCATCCTTTATGGATATGAACTTCAGTAATTTTGAAAGCTTCCAGAGGCTGTTGCAGGCTTCGTATACCGCGAGGTCTGTGGTCACCAGGTGTTCATGGGAGGCTTCAACTATCAGCTGTCTGCCACGCCTGGTGACCAGGGGTAGTAGTGCCGATGCATCCAGGAGGTACTTCAACGTGTTTCCCTATCCTCGCGCACAAGCTTAGCTATAAATTTTGGATCTATTTTATAGCTTAGGCGTTCTCTTACCCGCTCAAGTTTTTCCTTGAGATCCCTTGATTCCAACTCTGCGAGATATTCGTTCAGCAATTTTCTCACGGTCTCGCTGATGTTAACATTGTATTTCTCCAACTTTTCCTTGATTTCCCTGGCAATCCTAATGGTTATGATGCTCATGCCTANACNGTATTACATATATGTAATACAGCCTTATAAGGGTTCCACCTCAACACCTCTCCCTACTATACAGGAGATTTGCTTCACCATTCACTTCAATCCTACTCTAGAAACCTAAAGGGTTGTCGGTCGAAGAACGAGGTCATAGCCCCCTGAATCTAAATCTTACCCTGAAGAAAATAGGAGAGGAGATTTTGGAGTG
>JGI24721J26819_10003553_pt1 | contig 16590 bp, 12 predicted proteins | sample YelNatPaOPGAMG01_FD_26819 | JGI IMG/M metagenome (IMG submission 26819) | reverse complement strand
TTTTTTTTATTATTATGAAAGTTTACGAAGTCATAAACAAGATCGAAGAATCATTACCCATCGGGGTTGTTGCAGGCGAAGATAATGTGGGCTTGGTAGCAGGGAATTACAATGCAGAGTGTACGGGAATATTTGTGGCTTATGAACTGAATCGAGAAGTAGTCCATGATGCGTTTAAATCAGATGCAAATCTAATAGTAACGTATCATACACCAATTTACAAACCTATAAGAAAGATCACAGGACCTGGTGATTCACATGAATATGTATTGTATGCTCTAAATAAATCATTAAATATATATTCCGTACATACCGCTCTTGATGTTTCCCGTGAAGGGATAAACTTCGATTTTGGCAAGAGAATCGGCCTGCAGAAAATGAAGTTCATCACTCCCCTTCCTGACCGAATGTATAAGATTTCTGTGTTTGTTCCTTTAGATCACGTCTACAGAGTCAGGGACGCGATGTCGGGAGCTGGGGCGGGGGTGATTGGCAATTATATTAACTGTTCCTTCGAGTCCAGGGGCAAAGGCACGTTTTTGGCAACTGAATCAGCACACCCATTTATCGGGAGCGTAGGGATACCTGAGGAGACAGAAGAGGTTAAACTCGAAATGATAGTCGACAAGAGTTTCTTGAATTCAGTCCTGTCAGCAATGATCTCATCTCATCCATATGAAGAAGTTGCTTACGACATCTACCCATTGGTAAATCCATCTCCAAACTATGGATTTGGCGTTGTTGGAGAGATGAACGAACAATTGGATTTGACTTCTTTCTTGTCCAAACTGAAGGAGGTTCTTGGTGTCAAGCACCTGGTATGTTCTGCACATGCCAATAAACCNGTAAACAGAGTAGCATTTTGTGCTGGGTCTGGGATGTCGTTTTACAGAGATGCATTGAAGTCGGGAGCGGACATTTACATAACTGGGGATGTCAAATACCACGACTTCCGACAATCACTTGAATCAAAGATGACACTGGTTGACGCCACTCATTCAGGAACAGAAAATTATGTCATCGAGCTAATGATGAATTTAATGTTGAAAATATTTGAGTCCGATTTGCCTGTAATGACACGTCGACAGGAGAATGTTTTTATTTTTGTATAACTACTTTAGGAGAAAAATGTGGTTGTGAAAGACAAGCTTAAAACGTTATATCAGCTTCAACAAGTAGACCTGAAACTCGATGGTCTTCTTGAAGAGCGAGGAGACCTTCCAGCAGAAGTTAGTGAACTTGAAACAAAAATAGCAGCATTAAAGTCATCCATTAAAGAAAATGAGGAGTTTTTGAAAAAGGCTGCTGCAAGGAAAAAGGAAATTGACAAGGAACTTGATGACGTTCGAAAGAGAATTGATAAGTACACAGACATGCGCATAAAAGTGCGAACAAACCGTGAGTATGATGCTCTGAGCAAACAAATTGATTCAGCAAAGGACAAGCTTCAGCTGCTCCATAAGGAGCTTGAGGATTTGCAATCTCGAGAAGTTTCATCTGGACGTGATCTCGAAAGTTTGAAGAAGGACTTAGATGATCAGCAAAAGATTTATGCAGGTAAGAAGGCTGAGCTTGATGATTTGGTGTCCTTGACGCGTGACGAGGAGAAGAAGTATCGCCGAGAACGCGAAAAATTTGCTCAAAAAATAGATCGACAAACATTGAGCCGATATGAGATGATACGCCGTGCAACAAAAGGGAAAGCTATAGTACCTGTTGTAAGACGAAATGCCTGTGGTGGCTGTTATAATGTCCTGCCTCCACAGAGACTCCTCGAACTTCGGCAAATGGCAAAGATCTTTACATGTGACCATTGTGGCAGAATCCTCGTTCCAAATGAAATAGTTGAGGAAGCTGCTGGAGAAGAATGAAGTTCATAGCATATGTTGATGGTGCTTCTTCCGGGAACCCAGGTAATAGCGGGCTTGGAGTGGTGTTACAGGATGAGGATGGAAACATCATCGAAAAGCGCTCTGAGTATCTGGGAAAAGGCACCAATAATCGAGCGGAGTATCTCGCGCTAATGAAGGCAGTTGAACTTGCAGTTCAGCATGGAGCAAATGAATTAGAAGTGAGGTCTGATAGTCAACTTGTCGTCAGGCAAATGACTGGCCTGTACAAAATTAAAAACAAAGAAATTCAAAAAATTGTTATGAGATTGTGGGATGTGATAAGGGAAAAAGGGATTAAATTTAAAATCATTCACATTCCCAGAAGCCTGAACAAGATTGCCGACAATCTCGCGAAGAAAGGCGCGACCCTTGCGGCTAAATAGAAAAAGACTTTGCGAAGTGAGTCAGGCAGCCGCTCTCCCGTTTTTGCGGGAGGGAGGAAAGTCCGAACTCCACATGGCAGCAGGCTCCGATGTCGTTTTTGGCATCGGAGGCGGGGAAACCCGACGGAAAGTGCCACAGAAAATATACCGCCTCGAGAACTCTCGGGGTAAGGGTGAAAAGGTGGGGTAAGAGCCCACCGTACCGCATGGCGACATGCGGGTGCACGGCAAACCCCCTGCGGAGCAAGACCAAATAAGGGAGGAATTCTCTTTCAGCGAAAGCTGTGAGAGATACGAAGCGGCCAGTTTCGTCTGACTCCCGGGTAGGTCGCATAGATAAATGGCTGCCTCTTCCGCTTTTGCGGAAAAGACAGAATTCGGCTTATCGACTCACTTCGCAATTTGGTTATAATTATGATATATAAATGGAAAATTTCAGAGATTTCTGATTCTCAGAGAATCACCGATCTTGCCCGAGAAGCTGGGATACACGAAATAATAGCTCAACTACTGGTCAATCGTGGAGCTGATTCCCCCGAGAAGATGAAAAAGTTCTTTCATCCTTCTCTTGATGACCAACACGATCCTTTTCTCATGAGTGGTATGGACATAGCTGTCAAACGCGCAATAGCAGCTCTGGAGCGGGATGAAAAAATCATAGTTTATGGTGACTATGATGTTGATGGCACTACAGGCGCAGCTTTACTGTACATGTTCTTCAGAGAACTTGGCGCCGATGTTGATTATTATATTCCTGACCGACTTAAAGAGGGTTATGGCATAAGCATTACGGGGGTTAATTATGCTCTAAACAATGGATGTACTTTAATGGTTAGTGTGGACTGTGGAGTTGCAGCCTCAACCGAAATTTCATATGGAAAAAGCAGGGGAATAGAAACAATAGTATGTGACCATCATGAAGTTGAGACTTTACCAGATGCGGTAGCGGTTCTCGATCCAATCAAACCAGGATGCAATTATCCATTCAAGTATTTATCTGGATGCGGGGTTGCTTATAAATTTGCAAAAGCAATTTCAATTCAACTGAGTAAGCCTGCTTTGCCTGACAGTTATCTCGACCTTGTTGCTATAGCCGCGGCAGCCGATGTCGTACCTCTAATAGATGAAAACCGCATCCTTGTACAGGCGGGTTTCAAGGCAATTGCCGAACAACCACGTGCAGGGATAAAAGCCCTGTTGAAGACATCCCACGTAGATCACCGCAAACTCACAACAGGCCAGATCTCATTTATTGTTGCACCAAAAATAAACGCCGTGGGTCGACTCGGTGATGCCAGGCGAGCTGTTGAACTTCTCGTGACAGACAATGAGGAGGTTGCTGAGGACTTTGCACAAGTTCTTGAGAACGAGAACACACACAGAAGAATGCTAGATGAACGTACTTTTATCGAAGCCCAGGAACTTGCCAATGAACTGTCTTTAAATGGGAATCGAAATTCACTTGTGCTTCACAAAGCAAGCTGGCACCCGGGAGTAATTGGAATCGTTGCAGCTCGAATTGTCGAACAATACTACCGGCCGACAATCATGCTTGCTACTAACGACGGAGTAATAAAGGGGAGTGCCAGAAGCATAGCTGGATACGACATTTTCGAAGCAATTAAGGCTTGCAGTGATTTGCTAATTCAATTTGGNGGACATAAGTACGCTGCGGGATTATCGCTGGATCCAAAAAATCTTNAGCAATTTGTCGAAAAATTTGAGTATGTGGTTTCTTCTACCCTTGATGACGAATTAAAAACGCCAGTTATAGAAATTGATGCTGTCCTTGACCTCAACACAATTAATGGCGAATTTATGAGTATGCTGAAACAGTTCGAACCGTTTGGTCCTCAAAACCCGCGGCCTACATTTCTCAGCCAAAATCTCTTTTTATCAGATGCAAGAATACTGAACGGCTCGCATCTCAAAATGAAGGTCAAGGTAAACGGAGTTACGTATGACGCTATTAAATTTAGAAATGGAGAGACAAATGTCAGAGTAGGTGACCGTCTGGATATTGTTTATTCTTTGGAAGAAAATCATTATGCAGGGAATATATATTATCAACTGCAGGTAAAAGATTATAAAAAATCAAAATAAGTTCTGGAGGTGTAAAAATGTCGGGACATAANAAGTGGGCAAAAATTAAACACAAAAAGGCTGGCACAGATGCTGCCAGGGGACGTCTCTTTAGCCGTATCATTAAGGAGATAACTATTGCAGCTCGCAATGGCGGTGGGGATCCGAACTCCAATCCTCGATTGCGCCTTGCTATTCAAAATGCTAAGGCGGCAAATATGCCTCAAGATAACATAAAACGAGCTATTCAGAGAGGAACTGGCGAGTTGCCAGGAGCAACATATGAGGAACTGACTTACGAGGGATATGGCCCAGGGGGCGTCGCAATAATGATCGAACTTGTAACAGACAATAAGAACAGGGCAGTTGCCGAAATACGGCATATTCTCGACAGAAACAATGGAAAGCTTGCCGAGGCAGGATCCGTGTCGTGGATGTTCCAGAAAAAAGGCACGATAGAAGTTCCCCGTCAGGGCGTAGACGAAGAGACCCTTATGAACATCATCCTCGATGCAGGGGCAGATGACATGAAGAGTGACGATGATTCGTTTGAGATCACTACATCACCTGAAGCATTTGACGGAGTTAAAAAGGCACTGGAGGATAAGGCAATTCCAATTTCATCCGCTACTGTCCAGCTAGTTCCTCAAAACTCGGTCCGTGTAGAGGGCAAAGAGGCTGAACAGGTACTCAAGCTGATGGAAGCCCTGGAAGAGCACGATGATGTTCAAAATGTTTATGCCAATTTCGACATTGATGACAGTGTGATGGCTCAACTCAATCAATGATTGTTTTAGGTATTGACCCTGGCTCACGGAAGACCGGTTATGCAGTTGTCGAAAGCTCNGGGAACCGCCACCGACTCCTCGAGTTTGGGACTATAAATTTAGTCGATACCAAACCTATGCCTGACAAGCTTGTCAAGATATATATAGAGATAACAAAACTCTTTACGCAGTTTGACATTGACTCGGTGGCAGTGGAAGCAGGTTTTTACGGAAAGAACGCTCAGAGTGCTTACAAACTGGGTTATGCTCGAAGTGCAGCGGTTCTTTCTGCTGCTCTTCATGGAGTCGACGTCATAGAGTATTCACCAAGGAAAATCAAACAATCTGTCACGGGCAACGGGAATGCTTCAAAAGAACAAGTAAAGTATATGGTCAAGGCATTACTTAAAAATGGTGACCTTAGCATCAAAGAAGATGAATCCGATGCCTGTGCTGCAGCGCTCTGTCATTTACATAACAATGTCGACAGTGGAACAACCTACAAAAGCTGGTCGACTTTCGTCTCGAAAAATCCTGCCCGGGTTTTGAAACGTAAATGATTTACAAGATTAACGGCACTCTAGTTGAGAAGAATCCTGCCAGCGTTATCGTAAGGGTTGGCGGATTCGACTTAGAAATGACGATCCCATTTTCAACTTACGAGAAATTAGGGATGACAGGTGAGAATGTCTCCTTATTTACCGTTCTTCAAATAAGAGATGAAAACTTGAATCTTTTTGGCTTTGCCACGCTTGAAGAAAAAAGATTGTTTAAGCTTTTAATTGGAGTGAGCGGGATTGGACCCAGAACGGCACTAAGCCTGCTGTCCGCAGCTTCTGTTGAAGACATTTCTAAGTTTGTCGCTGGCGGCGATGCAGGTGCTTTAACGGCAATTCCGGGCATAGGACGAAAGACTGCCGAACGAGTTATAATCGAGCTTCGTGACAAACTTGGTAAGATCATTCCAGTTTCAATTGAGGGAGTAGATCAAATTAGCGCTAATGAAGATGTTCGTAATGAGGCACTGGATGCACTCCTCACTCTGGGCTATTCCCAATCTCAATCAGAAAAGGCTATACGATCCGCAATCAAGAAATCACCTTCCGTCCAATCTTCAACTGAAGAACTCCTCAGGGCTGCATTAAAGGAATTTCATTGACTAAGTTTTTCAACTAATTATTGATAAGACTGATCACCATCGAATGATGAAATTATACCATGAGTTCCATGTATCGCGAAAGTCACGTGACCAATACGGATTAGATGAAACTTTCTTTTCGATAAATGGAGANGTGATTTTTTCAAACTTTCGCCAGGCACAACTGTTTTCAGACGTGCTTAACCAGGTCAGACTCACCCGACACGCACCTGCACCCGTAGCTGGAGCAAAGGTAAGAGCTTCTGAGATAAACGCTATGGGACTTCTTCACGAAATTTACCACTACATTATTGACCTGTACACGAATAAGATCGACCCTGATACTTTTTTTAAATGTGAAAGACTATTGATTGGAGAACTTGGTAATGACACCTTCCTTTCAGTCGAAAAAAAATTNTTAGAAGAATTCCCTCCAATGCCAGTATACAAAGGAGAATTAACAGTTGATGAATATCTGGCAAAGGGGCAGCCAGGATTTCCAAACACACATTCAGCTTTGGTAGAACTGCTTTTACTCTGGCTGGAAAACAGGAACCCGTCGTTCAAGCCAGTATCAGATTTAATCGACGACCAAAGCCTTCGAAAATCGGTCCCATATGAAAGAGCAATTAATATCATTGATTTATTTTTCGAAAAGGAACCCCCTTTTGGCCCTCAAAATCAGCCCCTCTTGAGAATGCTTTTGTCCCCAGTACAGTATTCGCCAGACTTAATATCCGGACAGCTTCAGTTTATAATAGAAAACTGGAGGGAACTTCTCGAGAACTCGCCTTACATGAAGAAGTTGCTGTCAGGAGTCGATTTCATCAAGGAGGAGGGAAAATACTTTGAAATTCTTGCTCAGGCACAGGCAGAGAAAGCAAAATTGCCATTTATAAAAAGAGGCGAACCTATCTCACCATTTTCCAAAGAAACTCAGGAAATCCTCTCATTCTCTGGTTCTCCATTTTTTGACGAGCCTGAGAGGTTCAGTGCCGATTTAAACTGGATGCCAAATGTTGTTTTAATTGCAAAGAATGTTCATGTATGGCTGTACCAGTTGAGCAGGAAATATGCTCGCCAAATAAGCACACTCGATCAGATCCCTTCTGAAGAGCTTGAAGTTTTGGCTCGACGCGGGTTCACGGGACTGTGGTTAATTGGCCTGTGGAAGAGAAGTTATGCATCTCAAAGAATAAAAAACCTCAGTGGGAATCCTGAGGCAATTGCCTCAGCATACTCTCTTGACAGTTATGATGTCGCTGAAGAGCTCGGGGGAGATAGAGCCTTCTTTCAATTAAAAGATCAATGTGCACGTTATGGAATCAGACTTGCCAGTGACATGGTACCAAACCATATGGGGATAGACTCCAAATGGGTGATTGAACACCCCGACTGGTTCTTGCAAATCGACTATCCTCCATTTCCAAACTACTCTTTCAACGGCCCGGATTTGAGCAACGACGATCGGGTGGGTGTGTTTATAGAGGACAAATACTGGACCAAACAGGATGCTGCAGTAGTTTTCAAAAGAATCGACAGGTGGACAGGTGATGTGCGATATATTTATCATGGAAATGACGGCACCCACATGCCATGGAACGACACGGCACAACTAAACTTCTTGAAAGATGAAGTAAGAGAAGCTGTTATTCGGACGATACTTCATGTGGCTCGTATGACACCAATTATACGGTTTGATGCTGCTATGGTGTTGACCAAGAAACACTATCAGAGGCTGTGGTTTCCTGAACCCGGAACAGGGGGTGCCATACCTTCGAGGGCGGCATTTGCTATGACGAAGGAAGAATTTGACAGGCAGATGCCAGTAGAATTTTGGAGAGAGGTTGTTGACCGCGTCCAGGCTGAAGCTCCAGATACTCTCCTGTTGGCTGAAGCATTCTGGCTGATGGAGGGGTATTTTGTTCGGAACCTTGGAATGCATCGGGTATACAACAGTGCTTTTATGAATATGCTCAAACGTGAGGAGAATGCAAATTACAGGAAGGTGATAAGAAATGTCTTAGAATATAACCCTCAAATTCTTAAGCGCTTTGTTAACTTTATGAACAATCCAGATGAAGAAACTGCAGTGGTACAGTTTGGAAAAGACGACAAATACTTTGGCATTTGCATCATGATGTGCACAATGCCTGGACTCCCGATGTTTGGCCATGGCCAGATTGAAGGTTTTTCAGAAAAATATGGGATGGAATTCAAGAGGNCTTACCTGGATGAGCAAGTCGACGAAGAGTTGGTAAGGCGTCACGAGAAAGAGATATTTCCNCTTTTAAAGAAGCGCTATTTGTTTAGCGAAGTTGACAATTTCTTCTTCTATGATTTTCTCACTGATGAGGGNTATGTAAACGAAGATGTTTTTGCATACAGTAATAGATATGAATNAGAAACGATTTTGGTTGTCTATAATAACCGTTACTCATTTGCATCAGGATGGATAAAATCATCGGTTGGTTACTTGAACTCGCAATCTGGGAAGATATCCCGGACAACATTGGCAAATGCCCTCGGAATAATAAATACGGATAACTCATGCGTTGTTTTTAGAGATCTGGTAACCGGACTGGAATTCATCAGGAAGACCGGTGAAATCTTTACAAAGGGCCTTTATATCGAATTAGGAGCATATAAATATCATATATTTCACAATTTTCGGCAGCTACACGACTCATTTCAATTCCCAGTTTGCAGATTTGCAGAGCACATTGGTGGCAGGGGCGTGGCATCAATGGATAATGAACTCCGCAAGTATTTGTTACAAGATGTCTGGGATTCGTTCGATAAATTGTTGAACNCACTGATGGCCATCACTGAAAGTCAGACTGCGGATGAATTACCAATTCAAAAGATAGAGGGGATCTTTGGTAAATTCCAGAACGCTGCTCGCACCCGTCTTGAAATAGGAGAGAAAGAAAGTCGAGAAATTAAGCCTCATTACATAAGAATTCTTTTGAGGTCAGGAGGTAATCTAGATTCACCTGTAATAAAGTTGCTGAACGTTATAGATGACAATCTTGGTGGTGGTCATAAGAAAACGACAGCTCTGTTGATGGCAGCCTGGTGTTCAATAATGGATCTGTGTCTAAATTGTGAGGGGTTGCCACCTCTGGAGGTAGTTGATAAACTCGACCTTCAAAATCCCATCGAACGATTATTTCACTCAATTGAAATTAAAAGCATGCCATCAGAGGCCTTTTTTGCACTCCTCACATGCCTCCTGAGTGAAGAACTTGCTCCTATAAAAGAAGCCAATTACTGGAATGCATTTCTAAAATCATTGAGTACAAAATTAGTGTCGAACTTCATTGAGGTTAACGAGTATGATGCCATTCTCTGGTTTAATAAGGAAAGGTGGGAAGAATATATCATTGGATTTTCTGCAGTACACATGTTGGTTGTGCTGTCACAAGAAGAATTGAAACCATCAGTTAATCAAATGCACATTGCTGACAGGTACCTCGATAACGTTAAAAAGTTAGCCAAATTGGCTAGTGAAGCAAAATATCAACTTGTTCAGGTGCACGAAAGAATTTTGAAGTTAGCACATTATTAGTGTAGCTCAGATAATGTTGATTGTTACAACTTCACTTCTTAAAATTCAAACTGACTACTAAATGGAGCTTTAGCAAATGCAACTTACACTTACTGATTGGGTGGTTATCGCTCTTTATTTTCTCTTTAACCTTGCAGTTGGCCTTTACTATCGCAAACGTGCAACAAAAAGTGTGAGTGATTTCTTTATTTCTGGCAGAAATGTTTCATGGTGGTTGGCGGGGACCTCCATGGTAGCGACAACCTTTGCTGCCGACACTCCTCTGGCTGTTACCGGCCTTGTTGCAAGAAATGGCATTGCTGGAAACTGGATATGGTGGAGTATGGTTTTTAGTGGAATGCTTACGGTTTTTTTCTATGCACGACTCTGGCGGCGAGCGGGCGTCCTCACTGACGTGGAATTTGCAGAAATCCGGTATAGCGGCAGGGCAGCAAGTTTCCTTCGCGGATTTAGAGCACTTTACCTTGGGCTCCCCATAAATTTGATCATTATGGGGTGGGTAAACCTTGCCATCGTAAAAATTATGATGATGACCCTCGGCATTACTAAAATCGAAGCGCTCGCTGCAGCTATCGGAATAATGTTCGTTACCGCATCAATTTCTACACTCTCTGGACTCTGGGGTGTTCTTGTCACGGACTTGTTTCAGTTTGTTCTAAAAATGGGGATGGTTATACTTTTGGCTATCTTTGCCGTTGACGCAACAGGTGGGATGGGAGCGTTGATAAACGGGCTAAATCAAGTAAATGCTTCACGTGGCGCTACAGGTTCAATAACTTCGTTTGTTCCTCCATTGAATTCGACCTGGATGCCGCTGATAACTTTTTTTGTTTACATTGCTGTCAACTGGTGGGCATCCTGGTATCCAGGAGCCGAGCCTGGTGGCGGTGGATACATTGCACAGAGAATTTTTAGCGCAAAGGATGAAAAGAACTCCGTCCTCGCAACCTTATGGTTCAACATTGCTCACTACGCATTAAGGCCCTGGCCGTGGGTCATTGTTGCTTTAGTTGCAGTTGTTCGACTTCAGCATGACCCTGCATTTATTGCCGACCCGGAGTCAGGATATATCAGAATTTTGATCACTGACCTGCCGGCTTCTCTTCGTGGTTTGATGCTTGCAGCCTTTGCAGCTGCTTACATGTCCACGATTGGCACTCAATTAAACTGGGGTGCAAGCTATCTCGTGAACGATCTTTACAGGAGGTTTATGGTTCGAAATAAAGGTGAAAAACACTATGTGGGCGTTTCTCAAATAACGACTTTACTTCTAATGATCTTGAGCGCCATTGTGACGTTTTATATGGAATCAATTGCAGATGCTTGGAAGTTCCTGATTGCAATTGGGGCAGGTACAGGATTGGTATATCTCTTGAGATGGTTCTGGTGGCGTATTAATGCCTGGAGCGAAATATCTGCGATGGCTGCTGCATTTGTCGTCTCGATTATCCTGCAGTATGGCTTTCACCTCAGCGACACTGAACCCAGACAATTTGCATATCTCGTCTTATTGACGGTATCTATTACAACAGTCATCTGGTTAACTGTTACATATCTCACCTCTCCGGAGTCCAAGGAGATACTCCTGTCTTTTTATCGGAAGGTCCACCCAAGTGCAAAACTCTGGGGGCCAATTGCAGGGAAGCAACGGATGTAATTCCACAAAAGGATGGAATTTTTAATTTGATGGACTGGCTAAGCGGGGTTGCAATGATATACTCGTTCCTCTTTGGAACCGGCAATATAATATTTGGTAGGACCTTTGTTGGTATAATGATGCTTTTGTTAGGATTGGCTTTCGGATCAATCATTTATGTCGATTTGAACAAGAGAGGATGGGAGACAGTTGGGAAATGACAACGGATTTAATTAAACAACATTTGTTGATGTTTTCCTAATTTAATTTTATTTTCTGGAAGTAACTGAGCAATAAAAAGATTTAGAGCACTGAGCATCGAGTCGTGTTTTCTAAGGCTATAAGCGCAGCTACATACGGAGTTAAAGCTTTTCTTGTTGAAATCGAAACCCATATTGAGTCGGGGCTATTTAATTTTTCGGTAGTTGGGTTACCCGACAATGCGGTCAAAGAAAGTCGTGAGCGTGTTTCATCAGCGATTAAAAATTCAAACCTCAAATTTCCCCTGAAGAAAATCGTCGTCAATCTTGCCCCTGCTGACATAAGGAAGGAAGGGAGTGCATTTGATTTACCAATCGCGATAGGCATTTTGTCTGCAAATGACCCAGTTGTACAGGAAGAGCTCGGCAGGTTTGTCATTCTGGGAGAGCTTGCACTCGATGGCACGGTAAGGCCTGTGCATGGTGTTTTGCCTATAGCCATCGAGTCAAGAAATAAAGGATTGCCCAATATGATCCTCCCAAANGGAAATGCCAAAGAAGCTGCAATGGTAGATAACATAAATGTTTATCCTGTTGAAAATTTAAATGAGGCTTTTCGTCTGTTGAGCGGTGAGTACAAGCTTGTCCATCCATTCAATGTTGACAAAGGTGAGATATTTCATGAAAGGCGGTCATANGGAGTTGACTTTGCTGATGTCAAGGGACAGGAAAATGTGAAGAGAGCTCTTGAGGTAGCTGCTGCGGGCGGTCACAATGTCATCATGATTGGTCCGCCTGGTAGCGGAAAGACTATGCTTGCAAAGCGACTTCCAACAATNCTGCCTGATATGGTCTTNGAAGAAGCTCTTGAGACAACAAAGATTCATTCGGTTGCCGGACTTTTGCCACCTGATTTTGGATTAGTTGCAACTAGACCCTTTCGTGCACCACACCACACAATTTCTGANACAGCCCTTGTAGGCGGGGGTATTGTCCCGAGACCTGGTGAAATCTCTCTGGCACATCATGGCGTTTTGTTTCTCGACGAGCTGCCAGAATTCGACAGGAATGTTCTTGAAGTATTGAGACAACCTCTTGAAGATGGACATGTAACAATAAGCAGAGCAAAGATGGTAACAGATTACCCGGCCAGATTCATGCTGGTTGCAGCAAGCAATCTCTGTCCGTGTGGAAATTACGGTGTGCCTGGCGCAAGCTGCACCTGTACATCAACTCAAATTCAAAGATATATGTCGAAGATTAGCGGGCCACTTCTTGACAGGATTGATATACACATTGAAGTGCCTCCAGTTAAGTACTCAGAATTGTCAAGTAAGCGCGATGGGGAGCCTTCGAGCGTAATTCGTGAAAGGGTAAAGCGCGCCCGAAATACAGATGAAGAGGTTTAGAGGCAGATCGGGACTGTTTAAAAATGCTGATATGCATGCAAAGGATATCAGAGAGTTTTGCCAAATTAATTCTCAAGGAGAAGAACTTCTAAAGGAGGCTATAACTAAATTGGGACTCAGTGCTCGAGCCTATCACAGGATATTAAAGGTTGCGAGAACAATAGCCGACCTTGCGAGCTCCGCAGACATTCTNCCTCAACATATTGCCGAAGCCATTCAATACAGAAGTTTAGATCGACAACTATATCTTTAATTCCGCTTTCCTCTCGAGCAAATTTGTTTCTAAACGAACTGGATTCATTCTTTCCCAATCAAGGAAGCCTTTAAAATCCCCTGATACGTTTACTCCAGGCACTTGCTTTTTGTTTTCAGACAAACTATAATTCTGCGCAAATAACAGTACACCGTTGTTTGCGCCATGGTGAAAGCTCTTGGCTATATACCAAGAGCGGAGCTTTTACAGATTGTGTGGTTGGATGTAATCCCCGTGAAGATGAAACAGATGGATGATTGAGATGGGAAAAAATCGAATAACCATCGCATTGCTTATTCTCCTAATATATTTTTGGTTTCAATTTTGCGGGAACCCAGTAGCTAGCAGCAACTTCTTAGACGCACCAGGCCCTATCCTCTTCATATGCACGAAGAGCGGCACGGCTCAGTTATACAGCATCAACCCTGAAGGGAGCAGTGTACAGCAACTGACAGACGATCCGAAGTTTCCAATTGTTAATGCCAAATGGTCACCGGATGGAGAAAGTCTGGCAATAGAGAGCCCGGTTGGCGGCGTACCGATATACGGCGATGCCATTTATGTAGAAAATTCCGATGGAGGCAGCAGACACCTCGTGACGAGGAAATCAACGGTAATCTTGTACGACTCAACGGTAGGCGACACCATAGCGTACAGGGGTGCGCTCGGCCTATTTTGGTCCCCGGACTCAAGAGAGATTGCGTATATCAGGCATTGGTACGCCGAGCCGCTTTACAGCAGTGACATTTTCGTAATCGATATGAATGGTAAAGACGAAAGAAGGATTACCGACTCGCCAAAGATCGAGAAGGAATTAGTGGACTGGTCACCAGACGGGAATTACTTACTCGCACTCTGGAAAGATGATTTCCATGTTGACTCTACAACCGGCCTCCCTTACCGAAAGGATGTGCTATACGACCNTCAGGGAAAGGAGGTAAGGTCGTGGAAAAATGGGACGGGACCGGTGGGACCCTTTTCAAGGGATGGCGCAAGAATTGCNACNGCTCANGGGGNAGAGTGTNTACACGGTGAACGTCGACGGATCGAACGCGAAACTCTTAGCCACTGCCCCTCCAGGTTTGCTGCTCTATCCNGTTTGCTGGTCACCTGNCGACAGCGACATACTCTGTAACGGAGCGTCATTGGATGTGCAGAACCGAATATTCGTAATAAACGCGCAAACAGGAAGCATGAAAGAAATCACTCCGTTCAAAAACTACGACGGCTACGAATTCGCTACTGACTGGAGGAGGTGATGTGCCATATGAGAAGAATAACAAGAGTGAAGGGAAAGCCCTTGTCCTCGTTGTGTGTGGGGGAAAGTAATCTCACGCCCGAGATGTGATTTTTCTGATGGAGGCCCATTCATCGAAGCTATGACTCGCCTCGGATAGAATAACACCTCTTTTCGGANAAGGGCTTCCTTTTCATTGTAGCAACTGTGGGCATTAGTTTCAACAAATTTCCTAAAAGNAGAAATGACAATGAGACGCACCATATTTGCACTCTTTGTTACACTGATGCTCGTCACACCAGCGTTCGCTCAACTGCAAGCTCCAGTTGGGCACAACATGGTACGAATGCAGGACAAATTCGGACATGAGGTTCTTGTACAGATGAACCAAAGGACTGGCTCCGCCCACCGGGTATACGGAGTTCTGCCAAATGTCACCGCTTATGGCTATCAGCCTCAGAACTTAGACTCGTTATCAATAGAAGGCTTCTCCAAGAAGTTCTTCTCCGATTACAGCGGGATACTCAAAATTAATCCGGATGAGACCAGGATAATTCAACTTGAGACCAATGGAAAGTTCTGGTTCGTAACATACAAACAGGCCATAAACGGCGTCCCGATTCATGGCACGCAAATCGGATATACGATCGACAGAACCGGCGATATGATCGCTCTCGGCGCTGATGCGTACCAGAATGTGAGCGTATCTACTATCCCGAAAATAGGTTCTGCTCAGGCGATTGCGGCGGCGGAGAAAGCGATGAGCGCCACCTCCCCGAAATTGAGGACGCCTNCTGCACTCGTGGTTTACCCGATCACCTCCGACAGTACCGCAACCTTTCGGCTCACTTGGAAGGTAACGCTTACCTCGTTCAAGCCGATGAGAGACATAACCTACTACAATTACGACCAGGGCTCCGCAATGGACGAGGGACTTGCGGACTATTGGGCTTGCACGTACAACAATGATCCGGTTGAAGCTGAAGACTGCGGCGTAGGCCGGGACTTGCAGAACACCGATACCTACCCGACGGATTACGATTCGTCCCCATCAGCCGATCCACACCAAAACGGCTTGATAGTGAGCGGTGCCTGCTGGGACATGCGGCAATCCATCGGTGCCACCATCGCGAGCGACCTAGTCTTCGGGGCACTGGAAATGTCGCCTCACGCTTACAATTTCGATGACTTCGAAACCAACGTCATTACAATGGACGACGAAAGTTATGAAGGGAATCATCTCAGCCAGATTCAGGCTGCTTTCAACAACCACGGTATCTCAACACCAATGTTGACCGTTGGGGTTTCAGGGCCAAGCAGCCTGTCCACTGGCCAGCGCGGCACGTGGACTGTCAGTGCTTCAGGTGGCAGTGGCTCTTACACTTACAGATGGTACCTCAAGTCCGCTGATCCCCAGACTGGCGGCAATTGGATTGGTCCATTAGGCTCGTCAACAAGTTTCTCCACAACAATGGAGGGTAGGGATCAATACTTATACGTGAGGGCTGATGTCGTTTCCAGTGATTTGTATTTCGGTACTAGGTACAAGTACGTCGTATGTTCGGATTGTAATGGTGGACCGCTGAGGCCGACCATGTCCGCTGAGATGGTAGGGAACAGCGCACGTTCGGCTGGCGTTCCCAAGACCTTGGTCATCGGACAGAATTTCCCGAATCCGTTTAACCCGACGACCGAAATCTCATTTGGGGTCCCGAAAGACGAAAAAGTCACTCTCGCAGTCTATGATCTTTTGGGAAGACGCGTTGCGACTCTGGTCAACGGAGAAATTGGCGCCGGATTTCACACGGTGACTTGGGATGCGAGCAGGCTGGCAAGCGGTGTCTACATCTATAGGATAACTGCAGGAGACTATATCCAGTCAAGGCGCATGCTTCTTATAAAATAAGATTCAAAAGTTTGTTCAAGATCCTGTTACACCTCCGACCCTTCTTTTTTCTCAGAAGCAACAAGTGGTATGTTGTTCATGAATAGGCATACTCGTATCGACGTCTTGACACTGCT
>JGI24721J26819_10003507_pt1 | contig 16747 bp, 21 predicted proteins | sample YelNatPaOPGAMG01_FD_26819 | JGI IMG/M metagenome (IMG submission 26819) | reverse complement strand
GACATGTGGGAAAGAATACTTTGTTTTCGCTTTTAATTGAGACAAAAAAGATTGTGAAAATTCCAGTGATTGTTGCAGGAGGAATTTATGATGGAAAAACGGCAAAGTCTGCATTTTTGTTGGGAGCAGAAGGAATCCAAATGGGTACAAGGTTTTTGGCATCTAAAGAATGTATTGCTTCCGAAAGTTACAAGAAAAAAATTATTGAAGCGACAATGGATGACATTGAAGTTATTTTATGGAACACAGGACACCCAATAAGAGTGGTAAAGAACGCTTGGTCAGAGAAAATCAAAAAAATTGAAGATAAAATTTTTCCAGAAGAAATTAGAGCAGAGAAAATTGCGGGGTCTTTGGGAGGGCAAAACGTTGACGATATTCCACTTTTGGCAGGATTGTCTAGCGCAGGGATCTCCGAAATAAAAAACTGTGCAGAAATTATTGAAGAAATAGTAAAAGAATTAGAAACTTTATAAAAACTACTCTAAATTTTTAGGTCAAAAATTTTTTTCTTGAGAAAATTTTTTAGTTTGTGCTGTGTATTTGAAAAAATCCGAACCAAATTTTATTAACGGGTTTAGTTAGCAGAACTCTTGCTCTCGAACTTCCCTTTCGCCCGCGCTTACCAAAAAGCGAAAACGAAAAACATCCTTCGTGGTTAACCCAAAGCATTATACTTTAGGGGGCAATTTCAAGTTTTTCTAATCCCACATGAGGGATTACTCAGCTCTACTGATCTTGACGGCAAATTCAAAAATTCACAAAGTGAATACGGAACTATTTTGTGAATTTAAAAGTTGAAACAATACCCTGAACATCGTCATCACTATCTCTACCGTCTAATGATATTCTATAACATATGCCATTCTTCAGAATTCCCAAAGTTATCCTGCCAGTATATTTAGGCGCTACATCTTTCCCGATGATTTCTTTTCCAGTTATACCGCTAACGATAATATCTCTTGCGTATTGCTTGTATATTAGTCGTTCAGATTCGCTATAAATTCCTCCTCCTAATGTGCACTGTTCAAGCGTATTATTTGATCCAATTTCAATCATTAAGTAACCATTATTAGAAGCCACAACCCACCCATTCCCATCAAGTATAGGAGACTTGGAAATTTTCCATGTGCTAGGATACTTAAATTCAAATCCGAACTCATTATCACTATAAGTTTTCCAGTCAGAAACCGATGAAGAAACATTAATGAATTTAAATGTAGGGATGATGGTATTAATTATTTGCGACTTTAACTCTTTTATTTGTCTTTCTTCGGCTGCAAACCGACTATCAGTATAATCATCAGGATGATCAGCAGGGTTAATGACATAGGCATAGATATTTCCGTCCCTCTCTGCAATTACTGATACTGAAACATTTTTTGGAAATTTTTCTTTTTCTTTCATCCACTCTTGTTTAGAAGAAACGAGAATAGTAAAAAGAGTATATTTGAACTCTTTTTTCTTAAGGATAAAAGAAATTGCAGAGCCATCCAAAAAGTCATTTTTTTTGAGTTTCAATCCCCGTCCATTGTTGCGGAAGCGTTAACTCAAATCTATATTGTTTTTCTCTAAAGGTTATTCCTGGAGCAGGATTATTGACATTTACATTAGAAATAGGTGTAGAAGTGGAGATTGGATTTTTCACTAGTGATTGTCTATTTAAAAAAATATAACTGCCTACACTAACAGCAACAACCATTACAACAATCAGTATTATGATATTCGTAAATTCTTTCTTGTTCATATTATTTAAAATTATTAGTTAATTGTTTTGACTTTATGAAATTGATGAAAAAGTTTCTTTTGCCCTTCCAAAATGTGGTTCGAGCCGATTTGTTTTCAGTTTCTTTGGCAGTTTGGAATTTTAACAATTCGAATTTTTGTTTTCGCGACCTGAACCGTGATTTGCACGAAAAGGGCAATTCCACCGACCTATTTTAATAATACACCGCAATCCCAGAAACTTTCAAGTAGAAAGATAACGCCTCGCGGTGCAAAATGCGTGCGTGCCAGTCTCTTCAAGTTTGCATTATTCCAATTGCGGTGTGTTTTAGTTAAAATTCGAACTTTTTTGAAGAAGATTCGGGTTTTGAATTTTGATTGCCGCGCTTCGCGCGGCAGAACAAAAAACTTTTAAGCTCGGGCGGGGCGGGAATTCATTTTTTTACATCCCTTATTTTTTTAAAATATCTCACAAAGCCAAAAATAAAAAAACCCAATGGACTGAATTCGTTCTATTTACAATTTACAGAATTACTTATGTGAGATCTTATTCCCTCAATTTTATCTCGCACAATTTTATCACTATCACCACTTACCNCAAATAATAAATAAACTACTTTGTTCTTATCACAATTTAATCCAATAGCCTCAGCGATAAAAAAACTCCCGTCTTTTAAAGAAGTTCGTTTCATCGCATGATTAGTTTTGGAAGGACCATAATCTTCAATATTTGGTGTATACTTGCTTGATTCCTCTCTGCATTCTTTAACGCAGGTATTAAATTTTTCTTTCACCTTTGAAGATTTCAAAAAATCTTTAATTTTAAATTTTCCATAAATTTCTTGTTTACATTGGATTTTACAAGGTTCATTTGAATCAAACATATTTAAAAATGATATATAATATCTCACTAAAGATACCCAGTTTTCCAAAAATTGGGCGACAGTATTTTCAAGAAATGCTTGATTCCAATCCTTTTCCTTAACAGAAATTATCATTGAAACATAATTTTTCTCATCTCCAAACATTATACTGTCTACGGTGTAATTATAATATGACGGTGTTTTTTCTACATTCTCTTTCCAAAAATCAGGAATTTCAAATTGGATAGATTTAAATGATTGAATTTTATATTTTATTTCTGATTTATATGGATTAATTAAAAAAGATTTGGAAATTAAAAAAGACTTGGAAATTAATAGAATAATTCCTATAACCAAAATTATCGTTGCAAATATAACAATTTTAAATACAGGTTTCACATAGAAAATAACTACTGCTTAGGAATATAACCCCAAAAAGGAATATTGGGAAACAATTTTTTCTTAAGAAACAAAGATAAACTCAATGAGGCAATTAATAAAACAATGCTTAGTATATCTAATGTTCTGATTACATTAGGAATACTGAGTGTAGAAAGCGCAAACAGTAATAAATAAGCGCGAGCGTCAAAGCTAAATAGCAGTTTAACTATCCAGATCATTAGTATTAACATCGCTGTATTAATCAAAAAAAACATCCCTACCGTAGTTTGTAAAGTAGAATCAGTAAGTCCACCTGTGATCAATTCAATGAAAATGGTTTTGTAAAGAAGTATTCTAAAAATAATGAATATTCCTACAATCCCTATTAGAATCCAATTTAAAATTTTGTATCGTTCTTTCAATTCAGGCTCGGGATACCTGTATTTTAGCAAAGTCTCTTTTGGAACTTTTTGAAATAATGCCATATTTATTTTATGCTTTTAATCGACCTTTGTAGACTATCAATCTATAACAATAAAGCTTATTTACATTATAACAAAAAATTAAAGATTTTTCATGAAAAAGTTTCAAAATTGCTAAAAATTTGGAATATTAGAACGACAAAGAAAATTCTAGTGCAATAAAATTAACTATATAAATTTATTACAAGAACTTTCTTGGCAAGCAAAAACGCTGAGCGGGATTGTCGTCTGCAGGGCAACATTTGAAAGTCATTGTTGGGGTTTTGTTCAAAGTAGGTTCGGATTTTGTTCTAACTGGCGGAGGGGGTGGGATTCGAACCCACGCGGGGAAAATCCCCACCTCATTAGCAGTGAGGCGCAATAGCCACTATGCGACCCCTCCATCGTCGCTCGTCTCCCCAGCGCTGATGCGCTGGCGCCCTTTCAGNGCTTCGGCTCGCGACCCATAGANGAGACACCTCTGGTTTCTCCCTTTTTGGCACTCAGTTATTTCGCAAAGTAAAATCAACTTCACTTTCGCCCCTTTTCCTGATTTTTTCGAATATTTATTTGTTGCTTTACTTCGTTCTTGCAACCCATAGGGGGAACCCAAGGTTTTTTCTGGCGCTTCTTTATAAATTAAATTCCTACTTTTAGCCTCCGTTTTCTTATTTTTCAACTTCCAATTCCATCAAAAAAGCGTTTTCTCCTGTAGAATAATAGTTCTCTTTTACTTTAATAATATTAAAGCCAAATTTTTGGTAAAAAGCAATAGCTTTAAAATTGGTTTCTCCAGTATGCAAATAAANCTTTTTTAAGTCCTCTTTTTTTGCAATTTCAATCAATCTTTTCAAAATTTCTTTTCCAATTCCTTGATTTTGCATTTCAGGTAATACTGCAAGCGAAAAAATTAAACCCTTTTCACTTTCTTTTTTCAAAATTCCATATCCCAAAACCCNTTTTTTATCTTTTGCGATTAAAAATCCGTTTGGAAAATTTTGCCACAAATCAAAGAGAAATTTTTCCGAGAACCTTTCCAAATTTTTAAAACATTTTTCTTGAACTCNCAATACTCCTTCGAGTTCTTTTTCATTTGTCAAGCTTTTAATTTCAAACATTTTTGTGCGGACGGTGGGATTTGCACCCACACAGGGTTGCCCCCACAAGCCCCTCAAGCTTGCGCGTCTTCTAAATTCCGCCACGTCCGCCCAAAAGATTTTCTAATATTTATAGTTTAATGATTTTGAAAGATTAAGTCAATTTTACTCTACNCCCAAATTTTTACTAAATTTTTAGGAATGTCGATTTTACGATTTCAACTACCAAGCAGAAAAANACAAAGAAATCACAAATAAAGTCTCTTTTATTTTTAGAGTTTCCTTTCTTTTAGCAAAAAAAAATTAAAAACTTTATATTTTTTACCAATTCTTTCTGAATTGTAACCAAGATAGAGTTTTTTAATTTTTGACCAAGGTTGAAAAAGTTTTTTCTCTAGCATCTCTAAGAGTTTTTAACGTATATTTTAAATCAATTTTTTGATTTCTTTTACGATGTTTTCAAATTTTACTTCTTTTTGTTTTCCGGTTTCCATGTTTTTTAAAACCGCCACTTCTTCCAAAGCTTCTTTTTGCCCTATTAAAATTACGTATTTTGATTTGAGTTTATCTGCCAATCTCAATTGAGCTTTTAAAGAATCCTTTCCCAAACTTTCAAAAACTTCAATTTTGTTCTCTCTCAATTTTTGGCAAATCTTTAAAGCCCATTTTTTACCCAGCTCTCCGATTTGAGCCACAAAAATTTTTGGGAATTTTTCTTTGGGAACGAAAACTTTCTTTTTTTTCAAGATTTCAATAATTCTTTCGACGCCTCCGCCTGCTCCAACTGCTGGCAACTCTTTGGTGTTTACAACTTTCCCCAAGCTGTCATACCTTCCGCCAGAAATTAAAGACAAGCCCGTTTCTTTGTCTTGAATTTCAAAAACAGTATGAGTGTAATAATCCAAACCTCTTACTAAAAAGGGGTCTAACTCAAAAGGAACTCCTAAAAACTCTAAAGCATCTAAAACCTTAAAAAAATGATTTTTGCATTCTTCACAGAGATAATCTAGAATTTGGGGCGCTTGAGAAATAATTTGTCGGCATTTTTCATCCTTACAATCTAAAACTCTCAGAGGATTCCTTTCTAATCTTAATTTACAATTTTGACAGAGTCCTCTTTTTCTTTTTTTCAAATAAGAAACTAAACTCTTTTTGTAATAACCCCTACAGCAACTATTCCCGATNGAGTTTATTTTTAAAACAAAGTTTTCGATTTTTAATTCTTTTAAAATTTCCAAAGAAATCAAAATAACTTGAGCGTCTAAAATGTAATCTTTTTCTCCCAAAATTTCAAAACCAAATTGCCAAAATTGACGATACCTTCCGGCCTGAGGGGTTTCGTGACGGAAAAAGGGACCAAAGTACCACAGTTTGACCGGTTGGGGTAATTCTAAAAGTCCGTTTTCAAAATAAGCTCTTACTACGGGTGCTGTTCCTTCTGGTCTCAAACAGAGCTCATCTCCGCCTTTTGTTTTTAAACAATACATTTCCTTTTCCACAATGTCGGTTGTTTCTCCTACTCCTCTTTCAAAAAGCTCCTTTTTTTCTAAAATTGGTGTTTCTATTCTTTCAAAATTATTCAATTTTGCGATCGTTGAAACTACATTAAAAACTTTTTGAAAATAANCCCAGTCTTGTCGCAAAATGTCGTACGTTCCTTTAGGTCTTTGGAATTTTAAATCTGCCATTTATTTTTTATTGAAAGAAGAAAGCCTCAATTCTTTGTGGAGGGAAAAGTCTTAAAACAACCCTTCCCAAGATTTCTCTTTTTTTGACTTTTCCAAAATATCTTGAATCTAAAGAATGAGCTCTATTGTCACCCAAAACAAAAAATTCATCTTTTTCAAGTTTGATTTTTGAATCTCCAAAAATTGAGTTTGAAGAATTTTTTTCAGAATAAGCTATTTCTCCTTTTTCATTTTTTACTATTAACTCTTCTCCTTTAATTTCAACTTCTTCTCCTGGTAAGGCGATCACTCTTTTTATAAATTTTTGTTTTTCATTTTGGGGATATTTAAAAACGATTACCTCCGTCCTTTTTGGATCTCTAAATCGATAAGTTATCTCGTCCACTATCAAATAATCTCCCGTATAAAAAGAGGGTTCCATTGATTGGCCCTTGACTAAAAAGGGTTGAAATAAAAAAGCTCTAATAGGAATGACGATAATTAAAGCCAACAAAAAAGTGACCAAAATTTCTTTAATAAAATCAAAAATCATGAAAAAACTTTTTCCATTTTATCAAATTTTGTGTAAAATTTCAATAATGAAAATAATTTGTGGGTTAGGAAACCCNGGGAGAGAATTTAAATTTACGAGGCACAATTTTGGNTTTTTAGTTATAGATAATTTTCAAAAAGAAAATTCTTTTCCTGACTTTGAAATTTCAGAAAAATTTTTAGCTGAAATTTCAAGAAAAAAAATCAAGGGAACAGAAATTTTGCTTTTAAAACCTCAGACCTTCATGAACAATTCTGGAAAGGCAATCAAAAAAATTTTTTTAACTTTTAAAATTGAGCCTCAAGACCTTTGCGTAGTTCATGATGATTTAGATTTGTCCTTTGGAGAAATAAAAATTTCTTTTAAAAGAGGTTCGGGGGGGCATAAGGGAGTTCAATCTATTATCGATGAAATTTTAACAAAGAATTTTTGGAGAATAAGACTGGGGATAGGAAAGCCAAAAGACAAAAAAATAGAAGAATTTGTATTGGGGAAACTTGGAAAAGAAGAAAGACTAAAATTAAAAGAAATTCTAAAATTTACTAATGAATTAATAAAAATTTGGATTGAAAATCCTCAAAAAGCTCAAACTTTAGCTCCTTCTTTTTCTTTATCTATGGATTTTAAAAACTCTTCCAAAAATCCATAAGAGTGCCAAGGATCAATTCTCAAAATTTTATCAATAATTTTTTGTCGTTCTTTTTCATTTTGGGCTTTCTTTAGTTTTTCTTTCAATTTTTTAATTTTCTCTCTCTTTTTTTGTTTTTGTTTAATTTTAAACCTTCTTTTTTTTGGCGATTCTTTCCCCATAAGTTAAATTTTAAAAAAAATTAATAACTTTTTCAACTAGAAAGAGAAAACTTTAGACCAAAATTTTTTTGCTTCCTTTTTTAATTCTTAGAATCTTTGCTATTTTTTATTAAAAATTTCTTTTNCCTTTTCCCAAAACTGAGGTTGATTTTTTNTTTTCTTTTGATACCACCACTCAACTCCCCAAAGATAAATTTTATTAAAATTTGCCTTTTGGGCAAATTCAATGTTTTTTTTGAATTGTTCGAGATTCATTGTAATTTCTTGATCCTTTTCAGGACATTCTAACAAAAAAGGAGTTTTACACCAAGGTTCAGCTTGGAGTTCCGCTAAAATTACCTCTTTTTTGAAAAATTTATTAATAAAAAATTTTTTTAAAAAATAATAAGAGGGAGGGAAGGGGAGAGAAAAATAAATTTTTAATTGATCAGAATAAACTTTTCTGTGCAAAGTCGTTCCCACAATATCAGCCAATTTTGCAGCATTAATCCAAAAAGAATACTCTCCAGAATCAACAAAAACCGTTGGTCTTGAATCCAAAGTTTTTACCAACTCAAATTCTTTTTTTACAGTATTTTTTTCTATTTTTGGACATATCCCAAAAGGAAAGAAAGGTTCATTTTCAACTTGCCAGGCTAAAATTNCACTCGAATTTTTATATCTTTCAACCATTTTTTNAATGTACTCTAACAATTTTTGATTTTTGACTTTTGATTCTTGATTTTTGATCCAATCTGGTTCGTGGCACTCTGGCCACCTTCCCGTTTTCATTCCAATTACCAAAATTACTTTTACATTCCTTTTCTCTGCTTCTCTAATTTGCCAATCCAAATCTTCAAAATTAAATTTTCCTTCTTTTGGTTCTATTAAATCCCAATGAGAAATTAATTTTATATTTTTTACTTTNAGATCGTCTAAAATTTCAAGNTAAACTTTTTTCCAATCTAAATTTAAATATTCACATTGCTTTTGTGAAAAAAGGACTCCCCAATCAATTTTTTCTGGAATTTTTGGGTGCCAAAAAAACAAAAATCCGAAAAAACACAGAAAAAAAATTGACAATGCGAATAAAAATTTTTTTAAATTTTTTTTCATTTTTATTTGTGAAAATTCATGTTCAAATTCTTGCAAATTCGTGATAATTACAAACCTTTGATTATTCTTTCAATATTAAAAGTACCAAATTTTTCTCCTTCAACAAAAGCTTCCATTGCCATTTCTGCTAAATACCCTTTTTTTATCCAATCGAAAAGCCACTCCTTTGTGTATTTTGGATTTTCCTGCAAAATTCCAAAACCCGATTTTATTAACCACCTCAAATTAAATTCTTCTTGAGAACCCAAGGGCGGGGTGCAAATTATGGGAATACCTAAGGCAGAATAGAAAGAAAGNTCAGATGGTTTTGTCCATAAAATATCAACTTTTCTTAATTTCAGGTTGAATCTTTGAAAGTAATTTTCAATTTTTTCTTCATATAAAATTTCCAAACTTTTCCCAATTTTTCCTTCCAACTTCAGAGATTTTATTTTTTTTAAAAAATAATCTTTGATTTTCCTTCTAATGCCAGCCGAAAGGATTATTTTTAAATTTTCTTTCAAAAGGTTCTCTTTTAAGGATTTTAAAATTAAAAAACCGATTTCTTTTTGAGCTCCCGCCCCACCCACAGAAAACAAAATTGTTAAAGGGTGGTCGGGTTTTTCTGGTAAATTTCCTAATTTTAAATTCACTAAATCCTGGTATTTTTTTAAAAAATTTTTTTCAGAATCTAAATTCAAAATTCTAAAATTTAAGTCCTCTTTTACAGTTTCTATACTTTCTTTTGGCAAAGGATAGCCTGTCAAAAAAATATTTTCTTTTTTTACACCATAAAGCTTTAACCTTTCGACNACCCTCTCTGTGGGCGCAAAATATTTTATTTTACTTTTTTGAGGGAAAATCGATACCCAAGACCTTGAAATGTCAGCGTCGCAAACTACACAAAAAATTTCTCCAGGATATTGAAAGTATTCTGCCATGAAAGCGGGAGTAAAAAAAGTTGAAACAATGGGCAAATTACTTTTGATTTTTGCCGCTTGGTTTTTGATTTTTTCAATTAAGTCTTTTCCCCAATTAAGTTTTTTGAAAAGAGCATAGGTCATTTTTGTTGAAAAATTCGGAGAGTTTAAAGATTTTTTAGGATAAAAAGGTTTTATTTTTTGAAACTGATCGAAAAATTTAAAAATTAATTTTCCCAAGAAAGGAAAGTTACTTTCCAACCTTGAAACAGTTTCATAAAANTTTCTCGTTTTCTCCCAAATTTCTTTGTCTTTTTTCGGAATTCCTGGATAATCGTTAGCGACAATAACCTCATCCTGAGATAAAAATTTTAACGGAAAAGCAGTTCTTTGATGACCGTAACCCATATTGACTGTAATCAAAAAACANTTTTTCATTTGAGCCATTTTAGTTCAAAAAATTTTTGAATTTTGTAAGCTAAAAAAGAAAGCAAAAGATAGAGCAAGATTAAAGTTGGCAAAGAAATTTTAAAGGATAAAAATGTGCCAGGAATAGAAAATATTTTCGCCACAATCTCCATAAAATAAATTAAAACAAAAATTGGCAAAACAAACAAAAGAGAAAGGGTTTTTGAAATTAAAGTAAAAAAAGAAAAGAAAATTAAAAGAAAGAGCAAAAGAGGGAATAAAGGACAGACCAAAATATTGCTCAAGATAGAAGACAGAGAAAGATAGCCAAAATGATACAAGGTTAAAGGCAAAACAAAAAATTGAGCTGATAAAGTTAAAGAGAGAATTTCTCTAATTTGAAAATTTCTTGGTAAAAATTTAAAGAAATTATAAAAAGGTTCATACAAAGTTAAAATTCCAAGCATTGCTAAAAAAGAAAGCTGAAAAGAAAGGTCGTATCTTAAAGAAAGAGGGTTTAAAAAAAGCATTATCGCTAAAATTAAAGTTAAAACTCTCAATCCAGAAGTTATCCTTCCAAAAATTTGGCTTATTAAAATTATAAATCCCATCAAAACCGCTCGTACAGCAGAAATTTGAAAATTTACCAAAATTAAAAATAAAAAAGAGAAAATTATTGAAAGAAAAATCGCTTGTTGCCTCCAAAATCCAAAAGCTAAAAATAAAAACAAAAAAAGACCAACCAAAACGGTNACATGTTGCCCAGAAACTGCGATTAAATGCCTTAATCCAGAAAAATTTAATTTTTCCAAAATATTTTTGGGAACTTGAGTTTCTTCGCCAAACAAAAAAGCAATCAAAAGAGAATTTTGGGGGAAGGGAAAAAGAGAAAACACTTCTTTTTTTATCTTTTCTTTTAAATTTAAAATTTGGGCCAGAAAAATTTCCCACGAATTTTCAAAATTTTTGCTCGAAGTTTTCTCTATTTTGGGAAAATAAAAAATACCTAAAATTTCATCCTTTGCTAGATACCCTCTAAAAGAAAAAATTTCTTCATCTTTTGGAATTTTTAGATTTCCGTAAATTTTAATTTCATCCCCAAAACTAAAAGGAAAATTTTTGCTCGTTCTTACTAAAATTTTTTCCCAATTAAATTCTTTTCCGTTTAAAGTTTTTATTTTTATTGTTAAATCTTGATAGTTTTGAGTTATCTTTGGTGGCTTGATTATTCTCCCCAAAATTTGGACGTTTTCATCCTTAAATTTTAAAAGTTCGCTTTGTTGTAGTTTCAAAAATTTAGCTTCTGTTTTTAAAAAACCAAGGAAAAAGCAAAAAACAAAAAATAAAAAAAGAAAAAATTTTTTCGGATTGGAAAAGAGAGGAAAAAAAATAAAAACGAAAGAAAAATAATAAAAAGGAATTTTAAAAAAAGAAGAAATAAAAACCCCGAGAACAAAGGAGAGGCAACAAAGAAAAAAAATTTTAGAAGGAAGCATTTTCAGGGGACAAAACCTTTGAAAAAATTAATAATTTTAGAAAACAACCCTTCTTTTTCTTCTCTTTCTTTGCTCAATCCAGCTAAAATTAAACCTTCACAAACACAGAAAGAAGGGTCTTCATCTAAGCCCAAAATTTTCTTTGGTTTTCCTACCCGACAAAAATGTTGAAATTTTTGTTTTGCAATTTCTTCGATTCCTTTTATTTTTGCTCCCCCTCCGCATAAAACAAACCCTCCCGGAAATTCCTTTTCTTCTAAATTCTTTTTCATTTCTTTTTTTATTTCATCAAAAATTTTCATTAANGCTTCTCTAATCTTTTTTGAAATGACACTTTTTGAAAAAGCCTTACCTTCTTCTAAAACTAATTTTTCTTTTTTTTCTTTTGACAAACAATTTCCAAATTCTATTTTTACTCTTTCTGCAATCTCAAAATCTTTTTTTAAAAGAAGCGCTAATTTGTTAGTAATAATTTCAGAACCAAAAGGCAAAACAAAAAAATTTTTTAAAAAGCCATCCTTGAAAATACAAACTTCGGTAGTTTCTGCCCCAATGTTTAAAATGCNNCCCCCTTTTTCTTTCTCTTTTTCTTTTAAAACAGAAAAAGAAAGGGCCACTGGGTTGGGGATAAAATCTAAAACNTCTACGTTTGCCATTTTTAAGCTTTTTTGAAGGTTTTCAAAGTAAGGTTGGATTCCTAAAATTAAAAGTGCTTGAAGTTCCATTTTAAACCCCTTCATTCCCAAAGGATTTTCNGTTTTAATTTCATTATCTAAGACGTAATATTGAGGGATAACGTCCAAAATTTCTCTATGAAAAGAAAATTTTTGAGCNTCCGCAGATTTTAGAGCTCGTTTTATATCTTCCTCGCTTACTATTTGGTCCGCTCTTGAAATATTAATAATTCCCTTAGATGAAACTGCCGAAAGATATTCTCCGCCCAAATTTACAAAAAAAGGAGGAACCTTTGTTATCTCTCTTGTCATCCATTTTAAAACCTTTGCTAATTTTTCTGGTTCAACCACTTTTCCTCTTTTTATTCCTTCTGATTCTTTTTCAATTTTTTCTACCAATTCAAAAGACCCTCTTTCTTCTTTGACAACGATTGCTTTTATTTTAGAGCTTCCAATATCCAACGCACCAAAAATTTCTTTTCCCATAAAGATAAAAAACCAAAAATTTAAGAAATTAGTTTTTTTACAATTTTGGCCACTTCCTCTCCTTCCACTTTTCCTTTTAATTTTTTCATTAACTCTCCCATTACTTTTCCCATTTCTTTGACATCTTTTACCTTCAATCTTTCAATTACTTCTTTTGCCATTTTTTCAATTTCTTCTTCTGTCATCATTTCTGGTAAATATTTTTTTAAAATTTCAATTTCTCTTTTTTCTTTTTCTGCTAAATCTTCTCTTTTTCCTTTTTCATAAAGAGAAATTGCTTCCTTTCTTTTTTTAATTTCTTTTAAAACGACTTCTTGAACTTCTTGATCTGTCAAATCTCCTTTCTTTTCAATTTCTTTTTTATGCATTTCGTTCTTTAACAATCTTAAAACACTAATTTTTTCTAAATTTTTTTCCTTTAAACTTGATAAAAAATCTTTTTCAACTTCTTCTTTTAAATTTTTCCCCATTTTTTCAGCTTTTCGTACTCTTGAGATTTTTTTAATCTATACAAAGCCTTTTCCCATTTTTTTCTTGGAGAGATGTTTCTTTCTTTGTACATTCTTTTTCTTGCTTCAAGCAAAACTCCACTTTTCATTACTGCGAGATTAAACCTTCTTATTAAGCTGGCAACACTTTCTTTTGGTTTTCTTTTAATTTCGATTGCCATAGTTTATTTTACCACAAAATTTATTAATTTATTTTCAACGAAAATGGTTTTTTCAATTCTTTTACCCTCTAAAAATTTTTTGACCTTTTCTGATTGCAAAGCTAAACTTTCTGCCTTTTCTTTTGAAATTCCTTTTTCAACCCCTATTTTATCTCTTACTTTTCCGTTAACTTGAAACAAAAACACAATTTTTTCTTCAAAAATTTTTTTTGGATCTGGTTTTGGAAATTTTTCAAAAAACACCGAATTTTTTTTGTGCGTTAGCCTGTGGTACAATTCTTCGCCCAAATGCGGAGCAAAAATTGACAAAACTTTTACCAAATCAACAAAAATATTTTTTTGAATTTCTTTTTCCTTTTCCAAAGAATTGCAAAAAATCATTAAACTTGAAATTGCAGTATTAAACNTAAAATTTTCCACGTCTTCTTTAACCNTTTTTAAAGTTTTATGCCACAATTTTTCTAAATTTGAGTTTTCTGTTTTCTTTTTTGAAACTTTTTTCGTTAAATTCCAAACCTTATTCAAAAACCTAAAAACTCCCAAAATATCTTTGTCCGACCATTCGATNGCTTGGTCTGGGGGACCCATAAACATTTCATACATTCTTAAAGTATCCGCTCCGTATTTTTCAAAAATGTACTCTGGCGCGACTACGTTTCCTTTTGATTTTGACATTTTCGCTCCTTTATAATAAATAGTGCCTTGATTAAAAAGTTTCAAAAATGGTTCGTCGAAATCTAAATATCCCAAATCCTTCAAAACCTTGGTGAAAAACCTAGCATATAACAAATGCATTACCGCATGTTCTGCNCCTCCAATGTAAAGGTCGACCGGCAAAAATTTTTTAATTTTCTTTTTGCTAGCAAAAACTTTTTCATTTTTGGGGTCAGCGTATCTTAAAAAATACCAAGAAGAACAAACAAAAGTGTCCATGGTATCGGTTTCTCTTTTTGCTTTTCTTTGACATTTTGGACATTTGGTTTCAACAAAACTTTTAACCTTTGCCAAAGGACTTTTACCTTCGCCAGTGGGCAAGAAATCTTTAATTTTTGGCAATAAAACTGGAAGTTCTTTTTCTGGAACGGGAACGATACCGCAATTTTCGCAATAAACGATTGGAATGGGAGCCCCCCAATATCTTTGTCTTGAAATACACCAATCTCTAAGCTTGTAATAAACTGCTTTTTTACCCAATTTTTTTCTTTCCAAATATTTCGTTATTTCTTCTCTGGCTTTTTTGCTTTCCAACCCCGAGAAAGGACCGCTGTTGATTAATATTCCGTCTTCTTCAAAAGCTCTTTTGTAATCAATTTCTTCTTTTCCTTTAATCACCCACAAAATTTCAAGGTTATGTTCTTTAGCAAAAATAAAATCTCTTTGATCGTGTGCCGGTACTCCCATTACCGCTCCCGTGCCATACTCTCCCAAAACATAATCGCCTACAAAAACCGGAATTCTTTTTTCTGTTAATGGATTTTTAGCTTCAATTCCCAAAAGTTTGATTCCGGTTTTTTTTCTATTTTCTGCCACCCTTTCAATTTCTGTTTTTTGTTTTGCTTCTTTAATATAAATTTCTACTTCTTTTTTATTTTCGATTTTATCCTTGAGTTTTTCTAAAATTGGATTTTCTGGAGCCAAAACTAAAAAAGTACATCCAAAAATAGTATCTATTCTTGTGGTGAAAACTTTAATTTTCAAATTATCGTTTAAAATTTCAAAATCGACTTCTGTTCCCTCTGATTTTCCAATCCAATTTCTTTGCATTGTTTTGATGTTTTCTGGCCAATCTATTTTTTCTAAATCTTTTAACAACCTCTCAGTATAAGCTGTAATCTTAAAAAACCATTGGTCCATTTCTCTCTTTTCAACCTCACTTTTGCATCTTTCGCACCTACCTTCTATTACTTGTTCTCTTGCCAAAACGGTTTTGCAAGAAGGACAAAAATTTACCGAAGATAGTTTTTTATAAGCGAGGCCAGCCTTGTAAAGAGTGAGAAACATCCATTGAGTGAATTTGTAATATTGAGGGGTTGAGGTGATAATTTCTCTTTCCCAATCATAACCCAAACCCGCTCTTTTTAACTCCTCTTTGATTTTTTTAATTGCTCTTTTTGTAGTAATTTGAGGGTGAATTCCGGTTTTTATAGCAAAATTTTCTGCGGGAAGGCCAAAGGCATCAAAACCCATCGGATGTAAAACTTCGTAGCCTTCCATTTTCCTTTTTTTGGCAATGACATCAGAAAAGGTATAACCTTTAAAGTGTCCAACNTGCAATCCTTCTGCAGAGGGATAGGGGAACATATCAAGACAATAAAATTTTGGTTTTTTTGAGTTGTCTTTGGTTTTAAAAACTCCTTCTTTTTCCCAAAAATTCTGCCACTTTCTTTCAATTTTTGAGAAGGGATAGAATTGCATTAAATTAAATTTAACAAAAAATCAATTCTTTTTCAATGTTTAGGTTTTGGTATAATAAATTAAAATGGAAAGAACCTTGGGATTAACAGAAAAAGAAGTCAAAGAGAGATTAAAACAATTTGGGTTAAACGTTTTTTGGCAAGAGTTAAAATTCGATTGGCTGAGGTTTTTGAGGGAAGAAGTTTTGAATTACTTTAATATTCTTTTGTTTTTAGTTTTTTTAATTTCTTTTTTTGGTGGAGGGAAAAAATCGAATCTTTTTTAATTTTTATTTTTTTGTTGATCACAATTTTTTTGAGTTTGTTTTCTGAGTTAAACTTTCATCATCTCTCGAAAAATTTAAGAAAGTATTTAACAAAAAAAGTTGTTGTTTTTAGAGACAAAAAGAAAAAACAATTTCTGATGAATTTTTGGTTAATCTATTTGATTAAGGGAGAGTTAATTCCTGCAGACGGAAAAGTTATAAATTGCTTGAATTTTTTTGTTGACGAACAAATTTTAACAGGGGGAATCAAGGCCAGTTCAAAAAAATGTGGGAGATGAAGTTTTTGGAGAAACTCAAGCGGTAGAAGGTGAGCTGAAATTTTGATCGAAAAAACAGAAAAGGAAATGAGATTTGGAAAAATAGGAGAGATGGCGGAAAAAATTTTGAAAAAATCTTCCTCCCAAAAAGAACTTGAAAGATTTACTTTAAGATTGGTGATTTTAGTAATGATTTTTATAGCTTCGATTTTTCTTTTTAATTTTTTCGTCAAGAAGGTAGAAATTAGGGAAATTTTTGCCTTCTCTCTTATTTTGGGAATTTCCATCCTTCCAGAATTTTTCCCTTCGATTTCAATCTTTACTTTGACCGTTTATTCAAAAAGATTTGCCAAAGGCGATGTTATCATAAAAAGAATAAGCGCTATCGAGGATTTAGGAGTGATTGATGTGTTCTGTAGCGATAAAAACCGGAACTTTGACTACTAACGAACTAAAATTAGAAAAAATTTTGGCAAAAGACGAAAAAGAATTTTTAGAATTGGTCGCTTCACTTAGTTTTGGCGT
>JGI24721J26819_10003494_pt1 | contig 16772 bp, 20 predicted proteins | sample YelNatPaOPGAMG01_FD_26819 | JGI IMG/M metagenome (IMG submission 26819) | reverse complement strand
ATTAAAGCATCTATGTTGTTTTTCTTCAAAGTCTCAATAACTTTTTCAGGACCATTTTCTTCCTTAAATGGATTGGTTCTTGAGGTGTAAAGAATCGTCCCNCCATAATTAATTATTTCNTCAACGTCCTTTACTGAAAGNGGTCTTTTCTTATCCTCTATAAGACCTTTCCANCCTTCTTCGAAACCTATTACTTCGTCGCCAAAGTCTGCCGCTCTATAGACAACTCCTCTTATTGCTGGATTTAAACCAGGGCAGTCACCACCGCCCGTAAGAACACCAATTTTCATAATAGTTTACCTCCTTCCAAAATTTGTATTAATTTATTGATTAAGAATTGAACAACCTTCTCTCTTATTATATCACGGGTTCCTTCAAATTTGTTTTCGAAAATAAAGCATCTGTTTTCGATCGCAATGCCTACATAATTAAGACCTACAGGCTTTCCCTCAATAGGATCAGGTCCTGCAATGCCTGTAGTTGAAATACCAATATATGAAGAGAAAAGATTTTTTATATTACGAGCCATTAATTCCGCAACCACTGGATCAACAGTTCCGTGCGAATCAATAATATCTTTATCTATTCTCAAAATATTTATCTTTGCAAAAGGAGAATATGCAACAATACCACCCAAAAATACTTTTGAGCTTCCTGAAACATCGGTTATAGTTTTTGCAACTAAGCCTCCAGTTATTGACTCAGCAGTTGATAAAGTTAAATTTCTTTCTTTCAAAATTCCTACAAGTTTCTCCGAAATTTCTTTCATACTGTGTAAATTTTACACTATTTTAAAGAATATGCAAGATATATATAATATGAAAATTAAATGAAAGGAGTTGAAAATGAAAATAAAAGAATTTTTTATACCTACGCTAAGAGAAGATCCTCAGGATGCTGAGATCGATAGCCATAGACTAATGATAAAGGCTGGGCTTATAAGAAAAGTTGCAGCAGGTGTTTATTCTTATCTTCCGCTGGGGTACAGAGCGCTAAAAAATGTCGAAAAGATAATAAGAGAAGAAATGGATAGAGCTGGTGCGTTAGAATTATTATTTCCTGCTATTATGCCAAAGGAATTATGGGACGAAACTGGTAGGTGGGATATCTATGGCGATGAGATGTTCAAGTTGCAAGACAGAAAGGGGCGATTCTTTTGTCTTGGTCCAACTCACGAAGAAGCAGTAGTTGATCTTGCAAGGAAAGAACTTAAATCTTATAAGGATTTGCCAAAAATCTTTTATCAAATTCAAACTAAGTATCGCGATGAGATAAGACCGCGATTTGGACTAATGCGAGCAAGAGAATTTTTAATGAAGGACGCCTATTCTTTTGATAGCTCTGAAGAAAACCTTGAAATAAGCTATAAAAAGATGTACGACGCCTATATAAACATATTTAAGAGATGCAATCTTGATGTTATTCCTATAGAGGCAGATTCAGGAGCAATCGGGGGAAAGGTATCGCATGAGTTTGTTGTGATCTCTGAACTTGGAGGAGAAAGTGAATTCGTAATGTGCCCAAAATGTGGATATGCAGCAAATACTGAAGCAGCAAAATCAAAGGATTTTGAAGAGAAATCTACCGAAGAGGAAAAGCCTCTCCAAAAAGTTGCAACATTTGAAAATAAAACTATAGATGAAGTTTCAAATTTCCTTAATGTTCCTAAAGAGAGACTTGTTAAATCTCTTGTATATAAGATCGATGGTAAGTTTATTTTAGCAGTAGTAAGAGGTGATGATGAACTTAATGAAGTTAAGTTAAAGAATTTCTTCAATGCAAAGAAAATAGAAATGGCAACTGATGAAGAAGTATTCTCCTTATTTAAGGCACATACAGGTGCAATAGGACCAGTAAATTCACCAGTGGAAGTTTTTGTTGATAAAAAAGTTATGTTAATGAAAAATTTTGTTTGTGGTGCAAATGAAGACGGTTTCCATTTAGTAAATGTAAATCTCGGGAGGGATTTTACTCCAAAGTATGTTGAAGATATAAGGGTTGTTAAAGAAGGGGATCCTTGTCCTAAGTGTGGAACGCCTCTTCAAAAATTTAATGGAATCGAATTAGGACACACATTCAAACTCGGAACAAAATATTCTGAAAAAATGAATGCTACTTTTCTTGATGCAGACGGTAAAGAAAAGTTATTCATTATGGGTTGTTATGGTATTGGTGTTGGACGAACTCTTCAGGCAATTATAGAAAAATTTCACGACGAAAAAGGAATTATCTGGCCAATGAATATTGCACCATTTAAAGTTGAAGTTATACCGATAAACACAAGCGATGAGGAAATCGTATCGAGTGCTCAAAAAATGCATGATGAGCTTGAAAATTCAGGAATAGAAACACTTTTAGATGATAGGACAGATCTAAGCGCAGGTGAAAAATTCAACGACGCTGATCTAATAGGTATCCCGCTTCAGGTAATTGTAGGAAGATCACTTAAGAAAGAGGGAAAGTTTGAAGTAAAGATTAGAAGTACAAACGAAAGATTCACTTTAAATTTTGATGAGACTGTAAAATTTATCAAAGAAAAGATAAGAGAATAGAAACAGGGGGCAAAAAGCCCCCTTTATAGTTTTTTAGTGTAGATTTTACTTTAAATGTTCTTTTATGTACTCTATTGTACTTCCTACAGTTGTTATCTTCTCAATATCTTCGTCTGGAATCTTCATTCCAAACTCATCCTCGAGAGCCATTGCTATATCAACAAGTGCAAGGGAATCTGCTCCCAAATCTTCCACATAGCGTGCTTCATCTGTAATTTTGTCCTCGGAAACTGCAAGTTTTTCCGCAACAACTTTCTTTACTTTTTCTCTTATCTCTTTTTCTTCCATAAATTACCTCCTATCCTTCGATTATTTTTATAGCAATTGTGCCTTTCGCAACGAGGCTATCATTAACAAAAGCTTCAACATAACTTTTTGCAATACCAAACTTAACATTTATCATTTTTGAAACGATTTTAACTGTTTCTCCTGGGTTTACTTTTTTAATAAACCTGAAGTCGTCAACGTTAACTAAAAATCCAAAAGAATTTTTGAATTTATCTATTGTAAGAAGAATAAAAGCCGAAACTTGTGCACAAGTTTCAATAAGTATGACTCCTGGTAATACCGGGAAATTTGGGAAATGTCCCTTAAAAAATTCCTCGTTTCCATTAAAGGTTTTAAGTCCTATAGCACTTTCTCCCGGTACTACCTCGCTTATTTCGTCAACAAAAAGAAAAGGCTCCCTGTGAGGAAGATATTCCTTTATTTCTTCTTTACTGATCTTTATTTTCTCCCTGTTCATTTTCTAATAAAGCCCTTCTACTTAATTTCATTTTTCGATTTTCTTTGTCAATTGACATCACTTTTGCTTGAAGTTTATCCCCAACCTTTACGAAATTTTCAATTTTATCAATTCTTTTCGTGTCGAGTTGTGATATATGGATCAAACCAGTAATTCCCTCATCAAGTTCAAGCACAACGCCGAAGGGGTGAATCCTTAGAACAGTCCCTTCTACAACGCTACCAATCGGGTATTTCTCTTCAACAACTTCCCAGGGATGAGGTTTCGTTTGTCTTAAACTCAAGGAAACCTTTTCATTATCAAGATTAACTGATAATACTTTAACTTTTATTCTCTCGCCAACTTTTACAACTTCGTGCGGATCTTTTCTTCTACCCCATGTAAGTTCATTAATTCTTACGAGGCCCTCAACGCCATTCCCTATATCGACAAAAACTCCAAAATCTTGAATCGCCTTAACTACACCTTCATAGATTTCGCCTTTCTTCAAATTTACAAGAGTTTGCTTTTTAAGTTGTTCCTTTTCCTCCTGCAAGACCTTTAACCTTGAAGCTATAACTCTCTTAATCTTAGGATCAACTTCGAGGAGATGGACGTCGATCTCTTTGCCTACAAAGGATTCAAGAGTTTCACCCTTCTTTAATCCAACCTGAGATTGTGGTAAGAATGCTGGAACTCCATCAATATCAAGGAGAAGCCCACCTTTAATAACTTTTTCAACCTTTGCTTTAACTTTCTCCTCATTTTCCATTTTTTTCTTCAAGTCTTCGTATTTCTTAACATTATCTGCCATCTTTTTTGAAAGAATTAGATTTGGTCCGTCTCTTAAAACCATAACGTCAATTTTATCGCCAACCTTTACAACTTCTCCCGCAGAACTTACTTGCTTATTGGTGAGTCCTTTTAATGGTATAAACACATCTTCCTTTGTTCCTGCACTAACATATGCACCATTTGGTTCCACTTTAACCACAGTAACAGTTATAATGTCGCCTTTTTTGTAGGATTTCAGAAAGAAGTTTCCGTTTTGGTTATTTTTGCTTTCATCTTTTGAGGCATTAGTTTTATTAGTTGTTTCACTAACAACACTTCCTTTTTCCTCTAAAACTTTGCTTTGCTCTGCCTTAACTTTTTCAACATTCTCTAATTTTTCGCTTTGAGGCAATTTTTCTGCAGATGCTTTTTCCAAAATAGATTCAACATCATTAGGATTTACATCTTCATAGAATTTTTTCTCTTCCATAGTTCACCTCTCTAATCATTATTTTTCTGCTATAAGTGCAGCTAATGCAATTGAATATAATTTAGATTTTTCACTATCTCCACGTGAAGTTAATACAGCAGGTGCCATTGCTCCCGTTACAACTGCTGCTATTTCAGCATTTCCAAGTTTGGTGAGTGCCTTAAAGAAGGCATTCCCTGTTTCTAAGTTAGGCATAATTAGAATATCAGCATCACCTGCTACTTCTGACTTCACTTTCTTTATTTCTGCCGCTTCCTTCGACACAGCAAGGTCTGTTGCAAGAGGGCCATCAACAATACAGTCCTTAATTTGTCCACGTTTATTCATAACAGCAAGAAGCGCTCCATCAACAGTTGCCTGCATTTTTGGAGAAACAGTTTCAACTGCTGCAATAACTGCAACTTTTGGTTTTTCTATTCCAAGTTTCTTTGCAATTTGCACATCATAGTTTATCATTGCCTCTTTCATAGCAAGATCGGGCTGTGGAATAACCGCAACATCAGAAATTATAAGAAGTTTGTGATAATTTGGTGACTCAAGCACTGCTGCATGTGAAAGGATTCTGCCTTCCGGCAATAACCCTTCTTGTTTGTCGAGGATACCTCTCATGTAAGTAGCGCTTTGGCAGAGTCCTTTCATAATAAAGTCTGCTTTCTTTTCTCTTACAAGTCTTACAGCCTGTCTAACTGCCTCTTTTTCGTCCTTTACATCAACTACTTCAAACATTGACATATCGATGTTATTTGCCTCGCACACTCTCTTTACTTCATCTTTGTCTGCAAAAATTATTGCATTTACTATGCCTTCTTTTATTGCATTAGAAACTGCTTGAAGAGTGTGCAAATCCTGACCGTATGCAACTGAAACAGTCCTCTTTTCTTTTAAAGAACGAACAGCTTCAAGCAATTCATCAAGCTTTTTTATCATTTCCATAGTGCCTCCTCATTTTATAAATTTAACTCAATTTATTTAATTATATCACAAACTATGAATAAATTTTTGCAGACTCTTCACCTTTTAGAACTCTAAGGGCAGCATACGCAAGTGCCTCCATTTCAAACTCGCCCGGATAGGGAATTATCCTTGCAATAAAACCTACTCTTTTTTGTATTTCTTCAATAACTTCTTCATTATAGGCAACTCCTCCTGTTATAATAATTGCTTCAACATTCCCTTTTAGAACAGTAGCCATCGCTCCAATTTCTTTTGCTATTTGATAGCACATTGCCTCAAAAACCTCTTTAGCAAAAGTATCGCCATTTTTTGCTCTTTCGATAACTTCCCTAATATTGTTAGTTCCCAAATACGAATAAACTCCGCCTTCTTTTGTATACAATCTTAAAAGGTCATTCCTTGTATACTTGTTTGAATAAGACATATTCACTACATCAATCGAGGGAAGTCCTCCAGCTCTTTCTGGAGAAAACGGACCCCCTTCATTTGCATTATTCACATCTACAATTCTGCCTTTTTTAACGGCGGCAATTGTAATCCCGCCACCAAGATGAGCAACTATTACATTTAAATCCTCGACCTTTTTCCCAACGCTTTCTGCATACCTATACATGCTTGCCCTAACATTAAGTGCATGAAGAAGTGATTTTCTTTGTATTTCTTTAAGACCAGAGATTCTTGCAATATCCTCAAATTCATCAACACATACCGGGTCCGCAATAAAAGCGGGTTTGCCTATTAAAGTTGCAATATCATGAGCTATAAGACCGCCAAGTGTTGAAGGATGTTCTTGCTCTTTTGAATAAAGTTTTAGGTCATTAATTAAAGCCTCGTTTACAATGTATGTTCCTGCCTCAATTGGTTTTACTATACCGCCTCGTCCAATTACAGCATCCACCTCATCTAAACCAATGCCGTTTCTCTTTAGGAAATTTAACACTGCTTCTTTTCTGTAATCAAGTTGTTCAAGAACCGACTTAAACTTAGAAAGTTCTTGTTTATCATGTCTTATTGTTTCTTCTAAAATTTTGTTTTTATCTTCGAATAATGCAACTTTTGTAGAAGTTGAACCTGGATTAATTACTAGAATTTTCATTTTTCCACCTCCCAATAAGTTCTTTTGCTTGTTTAATTGTTGTTTCGGTAATATTTGTACCTGAAATCATTCTTGCAATTTCGTTTACTTTCTCAAATTCATTTAGTTTCCTAACATTAAGGATTGTTTCATTGTCTTTTACTACTTTCTCAACTGTAAAATGTTCAGAAGGAAGCGAAGCAATTTGTGGTAAGTGCGTTATACATATTACCTGTCTGTATTTGGAGATTTCAAGTAACTTTTCAGCAACTTTCTCCCCAGTTTTACCACCGATCCCTGCATCAACTTCATCAAATGCCAATACGGGTATATCATCAACTTTCGCTATCACATACTTTATCGCAAGCATTACTCTCGAAAGTTCTCCGCCTGATGCAATGCTTGCAAGGGGCTTAAATTCATGTGGCGGGTTCGGGCTTATAAGGAATTCACATGTATCTATGCCGTCGCTAAAAAGTTTATATGTTTTATCTCCTATTTTTAAACCATCCGGATCTTCTACTTGTTTTAGACTTACAAAAAATTTTGCATTTTCCATAGCTAAGTCCTTAAGTTCGTTTTCTATTTGTTTCTCGAATTCTCTTGCAGTATTTTCTCTTAATTTCGAGAGTTCGATAACCTCCTCTTTTAGTCTTGTTTCAAGAATGTTCTTTTCCTTATATAATTCGTCTATTTCAAAAGATATTTCGTTAAAACTCTTGATTGAATTTTTTAATTCTGAAAGGTATTCTATTAAGTCCTTAACACTTTTCTTATATTTAAGTTTCAGTTTGCTAATTTCATCGAGCCTGCTTTCAAGGTAATTGAGCCTCTCGGGATCAACAACGAGGCTTGAATAGAAATTCCCAATGTCACGAGAAATTTCTTTAATGTCAATAAGGTTCGTCTCGAGACGATCTTTAAAACTTTTTATGGCTTCTGAATATTCGCTTGCTTTTTGCAAAATATTTATCGAATGTGCTATGCCCTTTATAACAGAAAACTCACCTGAACTAAGGACTTGCTGAACATCCTCCAATGTTGTAATGAGTTCTCTTGCATTACTGAGTAATCTGTATTCTGACTCTAACTCTTCTTCTTCGCCTTCTTTAAGATTTGCTTTTTCAAGTTCTGCAATCTCATAATTAATGAAATCTCTTTCTTCACGAAACTTCTGATCTTTTTCCTCTAAATCTTTGATCCTCTTTTGTAAGCTTCTATATTCACTTATGTCCTTCAGAACTGCCTCTTTTAATTTTAAGATCTTTTCTCCACCGAATTTATCAAGATAATCTAGGTGAGTTGACTTATCAAGAAGACTCTGTATTTCATGCTGCCCGTGCATATCAATCAGGTTTCTTCCAATTTCGGATAATTGCTTCAAAGAAATAAGATGTCCGTTTACAATAACCTTGCTTTTAGTCTTCGAAATAGTTCTTGATATTACCACAACATCTTCCCCTTCATAAAGAGAAAAACTTTCAAGTAGAGATTTAATTTTTGGGTTTTCACCTATATAAAAACTTGCTTCAACTGTTGCCGACTCCTCACCGGTTCTTATAATATCCGAACTTGCATTCCCCCCACAAGCAAGCGCAATTGCATTCATAATAATTGTTTTACCTGCTCCAGTCTCTCCGGTAATAATAACCAGATTATCATTAAACGAGAGTTCAATGCTTTTTGCGATTGCTAAATTTTTAATAATCAAGCCTAATAGCATATTTAACTTCCCCACCCAAATTTTTTATTCAGTACATCGAAAAAGTTTTTGCCTTTAAGATGAACTATTTTCAAGTTCTTGTCATGTTTTCTAAACTCCAACCTGTCGAATTTCTTAAGTTCATTCACTTTAAGTCCATCTCTCAAAAATGCAAAGGCTCCATCCGTTTCAATTTCCAATTCAAGAACATCAGTTTCTGACAAAATTAAAGGCCGTGCCGAGAGTTTATGAGGAGCAATAAAACTAAGCTCATAAACCTGTGCCTGCGGAACAATTATGGGTCCACCCAATGACAAAGAGTATGCGGTAGAACCAGTTGATGTAGAAACAACTACGCCATCGCTTCTAAATTTACCCGCCTTATAACCATTAACTGCGATATCGACTTGAAGTATTTTATCTTCAATCCTCTTTGCAATTACGAAATCATTAACGGCACAATAATTTTGATTTTCATCACTATTAATTTCACAACTTAAAGACATTCTTTCTTCAATGAAGAATTCTCCTTTAAGTAACTTTTCGACTGCAATGAAGACATCCATTCCTTCAACATCGGTTAAGAATCCAAAATTTCCAAGATTAATTCCAAGTACTGACGCATCAAGTTTCATCGCTATGCGCGATGCGCCTAAAAATGTCCCATCTCCACCAAGACTAATCACTATCATTGATTCGTCGGGTTTTAGTTTTTCAAAATCTCCGTTTTTAAAAACTTCAATCTCCTTTTTTTAAGAAAAGACTCTAATTCTCGTGCAACTTCAACTAAGTAAGGATCATCTTTGTAAAAAATACCTATTTTTTTCACTTCGACTTTTCCCATGCCTCCTCTACAATTGTATCAATAATTTCGTCTTTCACAAATACTCCTTCTTTTTTAATATGGAAAAAGAACTCGATATTCCCCTTACCTCCTTTTATTGGAGAGTAGGTTATATTAACAACGCTCAAACCAATACCGTTTATTTTGCTCAAAAGATTACAAAGTATTTCCTTGTGAAATACTTTGTCTCTTACAATTCCTTTTTTAAGATATTTTGGCTCACCTTCAAACTGCGGCTTTATAAGTGAAATTATGTCGCCATCATCTTTAAGAATATTTAAAACTGAAGGTAGAATCTTAACGACGGATATAAAAGATACATCAATTGTTACAATATCTACGATTTCTTTGACAATTTTGTTTGATAAAAATCTTGCGTTAAATTCTTCAATAACTACGACTCTCTCGTCCTTAAGAAGCGACGAATCTAATAAGTTTTTTCCAACATCAATAGCATAAACTTTCTTTGCTCCATGCTTTAAAAGACAATCAGTAAACCCGCCCGTAGAAGCCCCAATATCTGCGCATACTTTTTCTTTTACATCTATATTAAATTGATTAAGCGCAAATTCTAATTTAAACCCGCCTCTACTTACATATTTCTTTTCTTCAATAACCTCAATAATATCGCTTTCTGAAACTAACTCGCTTGGCTTTATTGCCTTGCGGCCATTAACAAGAACCTTGCCTTCGAGAATAAAGGTTTTTGCTAAAGTTCTGCTATCTAAAAGTCTTCTATTTACTATTTCCTCATCAAGCCTTCTTTTCAATCATTTCAACCCCAAGTTTTATAATATTTTCTTCGGAAATGCCATATTTTTTAAGCAAATAATCCCTCTTTCCCTGTTCTGGGAAAAAGTCATCGATTGCAATATTTGTAACATAAACACCAAAGTCAGAAAGGAATGCTTTAATACTTTCGCCAAAACCTCCTCTTTTTATGCCATCTTCAACTGTAATAACTCTTTTACTTTTTAATGCTTCGCTGAGTATTAAATCTTTATCAAAAGGTTTTGCAAAAATCGCATTAATAAGCCCGACGCTATATCCTTTTTTCTTAAGTTGTTCAAATGCTTTTAAGGCTTCAAAAAATACAGGACCAAGAGTAATTATAGTTAAGTCCTTACCAGATTCGATAAGTTCACCTTTACCAATTTCAAGGACGAATCTCTTGCTAAATCCATCGTTTGCATAATCTTTTGGATATCTTATAGCAAAAGGCAGGTTTTCAGATATGGCAAGCTCCATAAGCCCTTCTAATTCAAATGAATCTTTTGGAGCTGCTATCACAAAATTTGGAATCGGTGATAAATACGCAATGTCAAAAATACCTTGATGGGTAGGTCCGTCATCTGAGACTATACCTGCTCTATCTATTGCAAATACTACGCCCAGAGACATTATAGAAACATCGTGAACTAGTTGATCAAGCGCTCTTTGAAGAAAAGTAGAGTAAATTGCAACTACAGGCTTAAAACCTTCTTTCGCAAGGGCTGCTGCAGTAGTAACAGCGCACTGTTCAGCAATGCCTACATCTAAAAACCTATATGGAAATTGCTCTTTCATATAACTTGTTTTTGTTCCATCAGGCATTGCTGCAGTTATTGCAATGACCTTTTCATTTCGCTTTGCTATTTCTACAAGTTTCCTTCCAAAAATATCAGAAAAACTCTTTTTACCTTCAGAATTTACTGTGCCATTCTCTGGATCAAACGGCTCTGCGCTGTGGAATTTATCTGGTTTTTCTTCTGATGGCTTAAAACCATAGCCTTTCTTGGTTACAACATGAACAACAACTGGACCGTTAATATTTTTCACCCTGCTAAAAGTATCAATAAGTTCATATAAATCATGACCGTCAACGGGTCCAATATATGTAAAACCAAATTCTTCGAAAAGAACATTTGGCAAAATTAGCTCTTTAATGGCAAGTTTGAATTTTCGAGCAAAGTTTTTACCCAGGAACTTTTTTAAAATTTGGTAAGACTTCGATGTCCTTAGCTTTGAAAGATACTTTGATATAGCACCTACATTCTTTGAGATTGACATTCCATTATCATTTAAAACTACTATTACCTTTTCTCCTAAATTCCCTAAATTATTCAAACCTTCATACGCCTCTCCACCGGTAAGCGCACCGTCTCCGATAAGAGCAACCACTTCATAATTTTCCTTTTTTAATTTTCGTGAAACAACAAATCCAAGAGCAAGTGCAAGTGAAGTTGAAGCATGTCCTGCAATAAATGCATCATATGGACTCTCAATAGGATTTGCGTACCCGCTCAATCCTTCGTAAGTTCTTAAAGTTGAGAAATTTTCTCTCCTTCCGGTAATGATTTTATGTGCATATGCTTGATGAGAAACATCAAAAATTAACTTATCTTTGCTAAAATCAAACACATAATGAAGTGCGAGCGTTAGCTCAACTACACCTAAATTTGATGCAAGATGACCACCAGTTTTAGAAACTACTTCGATTATAAGATCCCTTATTTCTTTTGATAGTTCCTGCAATTCATTTATTCGGAGACTCTTAATGTCCCTCGGCGAATTTATCTTTTCAACGAGCATTTACTTTACCCTTTCTAATGTGTAAAGAGCAATTTCCTCTAAGATTTTATATTTTTCTTCATAAGGCATTAAATAGCCAATCGCTTTATCGATATATTCTTTTGCAAGCAATTTTGCCTTTTCTAATCCATAAAGAGACACAAAGGTTGCTTTTTTGTTTTTCTTATCTTGTCCTACATCTTTTCCCAATTCTTCAAGAGTCGATGTAACATCAAGAATATCGTCCTGTATTTGGTAACTAATTCCAAAGGACTCACCAAAATGAGTTAGGTTAACTATTTCATCTTCAGAAACTTGGGCGAGTATTGCACCCGTTCTAACTGCAAGCATAAATAGAGAGGCAGTTTTCCTCTTTTCGATATAAAGTATCAGATTTTCATCAATGTTATCCATATCCATTGTTACCATATCCATAACTTGTCCACCAACTAGACCTTTTGCGCCGCTTAAGTCGGCAAAATCGTGAACTACCCTCAGAAGGGATTCTGCGTTAAAATCGTTTAGCAGTTTTCTACTTGAAATAATTTCAAATGCAAGGGATATAAGCGCATCACCTGCAAGAAGAGCCATATCACTTCCATAGATTTTATGGCAGGTGGGTTTTCCTCTCCTATAGTCACTGTTATCCATTATTGGAAGATCGTCATGTATCAGTGAATAGGTATGAATCATTTCAATGGCAGAGGCAAAAGGTAAAACTTTTTTAAATTCTGAATCATTTGATTCATAAGTTGCTAAAAGCATAATTGGTCTTAGTCTCTTTCCACCTGCAGTTAAACTGTAGTTAATCGCTGCATACAAAGGTGAATCTTCTCTTATCTTTTCGAGCGCAAAACTTAGGTAGTCGTCCACTACTTGTTTTCTTTCTTTTAGGTACTCTAAAATTTGCTCGTTCATTAGTACACCTCGAAGTCGGTAAATTCTCCCTTATATTCACTGAAAGTGTAAGTCACTTTTTCTACTCTTGCAGAATGTGGTCCCTTTTTTAACGCTTCAAGCAATTTCATAATATTTTCTTTGTCGCCTTCTGCAACTACATGAACAGAACCATCCCACATATTTTCAACAAAGCCAGTTAAACCAAGCCTTCTTGCATTTGTTAGAACAAAGTATCTAAAGCCAACACCTTGGACTATTCCGAACACAGAAGCCTCAAGTCGTAACTTCTCCATTTTTTTCTCTAAGATAATTACGCAATATTCCGTTTATGAAGTCACCTGAATTAAGGTCCCCGTATCTTTTTGCAAGTTCAACTGCATCATAAACGATTGCACCAGCATCATTTTCAGCAAGATTATCGATTTCGTAAATAGCAATTCTAAGGATCTCTTTGTCTACGGCGTTAAGCCTTTCAAGCACCCAGTTCTTGAGAAGTGATTGTATTTTATTGTCTATTTGTTCGAGATTTTCGAGCGTGCCCTGAACTAATTTAAGTGCATACTCCAATGAAACTGGAGGTTCATATTTAAAAGGTAAAAATGCATCCGCTACAGAATTTTTTCCAAGATCAACCGCAAATAAAACACTCAGTGCGATTTCTCTGCCTTTACTTTTAGGATTCATATACTACATCACCAAATACAACTACCACATCCCTTACTTTGAATGGAGTTATGTTCTCAACCTCAATTTTTACAGCTTCAGCAATATTTTCTCCTAATTTCTTGAGGTCAAATCCAAATTTTGCAACAACATTAACCTCAACATCTATAACAGAATCTGCAAAAGAACATTTTATAGGACTTTTTCCGAAAGTGTCTTTTACACCTTCAACGTTAAGAATGGCATTTTCAATGACTGAAGCAAGGGCTTCACTTGTTAAAATAATCCTACTCATTTATTCACCCTCTCGAGATATTCACCAGTTCTTGTATCAACCCTGATAATATCTCCTTCATTTATAAAAAGCGGGACTTGTAACTTGTATCCAGTTTCAAGAACTGCAGGCTTCATTGCAGATGTTGCAGTATCGCCCTTTACTCCAGGTTCAGTTTCTATAACCTTTAACTCAACAAAGTTTGGAAGTTCAACAGAGACAGGCTTGTTTTTGTAGAAAACGATTTGTATCTCGAGATTTTCTTTTAAGTAATTTGCATTATCTCCAACATCTTCCTCAGATAGATAAAATTGCTCGTATGTTTCGAGGTCCATAAAAACAAAGTTCGTACCTTCTTTATAAAGATACTGCATTGGCTTTCTTTCAAGAAAAGCTTTCTTAAACTTTTCTTCGGGTCTAAAGGTTCTTTCTATTATATTACCTGATTCAAGACTTTTCATCTTTACTCTTACAAATGGAGAACCTTTACCAGGCTTGATGTGCTGGTATGAAATTACAACAAAAAGTTCTCCGTCCATTTCGAAAGTTATACCGCTTCTTAACTCATTTGCCGAAATCATCTTCTACCTCCATTAATAAAAATTTCTACTAAATATAATAGCAAAAAAACTTTTTTAATCAACTTTTTAAAGTCCGTACATTACGCAAAACGTACAACGCCTTTCGCCAGTGTCTGTATACTATTATAGCAAGAGATAAGAAAAAATACTCCTTTAAAAGTATATTTCTTGAGCCAAAAATGATAATTATTGCAATGATAAAACTCAATGCCTCACTTTGCTCAATGGTTCGGAATTTTAAAAATTTGACATTTAACTTACTAAAAACTGTAAATGACACTACAAAAACCATAAATAGGCTTAATGCTAAGTTATTATCAATTGCAAATATTCCTCCAAGTAATGATGTTATTCCCGTGCCCCCTCTAAAGTCAAAAAATACAGGGAAATCATGACCTAAAATTTCAAAAGCACCTCCCAAAGCAACAACATGCTCTGAAAATGAAAGCAAATTCCCAAAGTAAATAGGCAAAGCTCCTTTTATAAGATCAATTAAGAAAACAAGTAAAGCAAGGGGCTTACTTGCATGTTCAAACACATTTGTAGTTCCTGCGTTTCCGTCGCCAAAATTCCTTATATCTTTTTTATATAGAATAAGCGTAAGTATATAAGCTGAATTAAAAGCCCCTAAAGAGTATGAAAAAGCAAAATAAACAATAACTTTAAATACTCTCATCGATTATATTTTACACCCAAGGGAAAAAATTCATATTTCTTTCATAAATTGTTCATATAATTTAATTGGTGATTTAAAATGAAAAAGATTTTAGTGGTAGAAGACGACGAAAATATTAGAAAACTCATAAAAATGTACCTTGAGAAGTCCGAATTCCAGGTTGTTGAGGCAAAAGATGGACATGAGGCGCTTTCTAAATTTACAAACGAAAAACCTCAATTAATAATTCTTGATCTAATGATACCCTTAAAAAGCGGGGAAGAGGTTGCAAAAGAAGTCAGAAAAGTTTCAAATGTCCCGATACTTATGTTAACGGCTAAAGCAGACGAAGAAAACAGAGTTCAAGGCCTTGAAATTGGTGCAGACGACTATGTGACAAAACCTTTTAGTCCAAGAGAGCTAGTCTTAAGAGTAAAAAATATACTAAGAAGAAGTTATCCAGATGAGCATGAGATAAGAATAAAAGATCTTGAAATAATACCAAAGGAGATGAGGGTGTTAAAAAACGGAGTAGAAATAGAACTTACTACTCGTGAATTTAAGGTGCTTTATACCCTTGCAAAGAAATCTCCACTTGTTTTAAGCAGGGAAGAAATAATGAATGAAATTTACGATGAGTACGATGAGGTTGTTTATGATAGAACAATCGACGCATACATAAAGAATATTAGGAAGAAACTTGATGACGACCCGAAAAATCCCAAGTACATTGAATCGGTATATGGTGCAGGATACAGGATGCTAAAATGAAATTTAAGGAAAAACTAGTATTAAGTCACATAATTGTTAGTTTAGTTTCAGTAATTGTTTCCATAATTCTAATTGACTCATTAGTTAGATATTTCTTTGTAAGAATAATGATCGGAAGAGGTTTATCAATTGTTATACCAGCATCTGCAACAAGATTCCTAAATTCTGTAAGAATAATTATTCTTATATCGGGTGGTATTTCAGTTATCTTGAGCATAATTATCGCTTTACTTGTTTCGAAATATATCATAAAACCAGTGATAGAGATGAAAGACTTCGCAAGGAAGATATCACAGGGAAATTTTGAAGCAAGAATCAATAAGGAAAGCAATGATGAAATTGGCGAGCTTGCAGATTCACTTAACTATATGGCGTTTAGATTGAATGAAATGGAAAATTTGCGTACAAAACTTATGCAAAATGTGTCGCATGATTTAAGAACTCCTCTTGCCTCAATTAAAGGGTATCTTGAAGTTATCAAGGACGACAACTTTTCTCCACAAGAAAAAAACGATGCAATAAAGGTTATTGAAAGTGAGATTGAAAGACTTGAAAAAATGGTAAAGGATTTAACGAAACTATCTTCTGCGGACAGCAAAACATTACCTCTCGAACTCGAAAAAGTAAATTTAACAAGCATAATTAAAGAAGTTTTCAGTAGTTTTTCTATAAAAATAAAAGGGAAAGGATTAGATGGAATTTTGGATATTGACGATAAACCAATTTATATATTAGGTGATAACCAAAAGTTAAAAGAAGTTTTTTCTAATCTTATAGAAAATGCTATTAAGTACACAAACAATGGGTTTATAAAAATTTCTTTGTCTGAGGAGAAGGACAAGGTTAGAGTTGAGGTGGAGGATAGTGGTATAGGTATTAAAGAAAAAGATCTACCTCACATTTTTGAAAGATTTTATAAGGGTGAAAATGTAAACGGACAACCAGGAATGGGCTTAGGCTTATCAATCGTTAAAGAGTATGTTTATGCGCATAACGGAGAAATATATGTTGAAAGCACTGAAGGAAAAGGAACAAAATTTACTGTATTGTTTCCAAAGATAAAGTAGTATTTTTTAGTTCTTTAATTTCACTTAGTAATTTATCTGCATTTTTCCTTAGGAAATCTATCGTATTTTCGTCAATTTCATCTTTAGAATATTCTGCTAAATAGAAAGCGCTTGTTAGCAATTCGAATATGTTACTCTTTAGATATGGTTTAACAGTTTCTAAAAACTCTTTTGGAGTCATTTCATCTGCCATTTT
>JGI24721J26819_10003485_pt1 | contig 16792 bp, 13 predicted proteins | sample YelNatPaOPGAMG01_FD_26819 | JGI IMG/M metagenome (IMG submission 26819) | reverse complement strand
AGCCAAGCCATCACGCAGCCTTGGGGGCTATTTTTGTTGCCGATAGCATTAATCACGATGGCGCCCTTTGGTTGGGCCTACGCCTTTTTCCAGAATCTGACCGCCCTGGCTGCCACCGAGTCGGCCAGCGTGCGCGCCCTGATCCGGAAAGCCTGGCGGCAAGCTTGCCTTTGGCCGGGCCAAAACCACGCGGTGGTGCTCATCCTGCCGTTGGTTGCGCTGGTGGTGTTTATCAACCTGTTTCTGTTGGCGGTGCTGACGGCGATGTTGCTGGACAAAGTCTTTGGGATCCAAACCCCGTTTTCCCAGAGCTGGTGGGCGATCTTGAACACGACGTTCCTGGCGGCGGTGGGTGCGCTGACGTATCTGTGCGTGGACCCGTTATGCAAGGCGGTGTATGTGCTGCGGTGTTTTTACGGGGACGCCATCCGATCCGGGCTGGACCTGAAAGCCGAATTGCGACGGCTGGCTGGCAGCCCAGCCGGCGCTTGGGCGACGCTGCTGCTGTGCGTCGGACTGCTGGCCGGCACCACCGGCCACGCCGCACCCGAGGCCGAACCAGCGACCGGCCCGAGCCCATCAGCCGCCGGCCCCACAACGAAACCGGTGACTTGGGCATTTGCACCGGCTGAGTTGGACCGGGCCCTGGACCAAGCGCTAGACAGCCGCGAATTCCTCTGGCGNTTGCCACGCGAGCAGACGGTCAAACGCACGGACCGACCCGGCTGGCTGAGGCGATTGTTGGATGGGCTGTTTGACAGCTTGAAAGCGGTCCTAAAACCGGTGCTGGACACCGTGGGTAGGTGGATCGAAAAGGCGGTGCGCTGGGTGGCGCAACGGCTCCAGCTCGGCTTGAATCTGGAGCCCACGCCGGGCGACTGGACTGGGCCATTGCGGGTGTTGGTGCTGGTGCTTCTTGGGGGGTTGGTGGGAGCGGTGATCTGGTTGCTGGTTCGAATCAGGCTAGGCCGCCGGCGGCGCGACGAATTGACCGCCGTCAGCCAGCCGCTCAGCCCAGAGCCGGACCTCACCGACCCGAACCTGGGGCCTGAGCAGTTGCCCGAAGACGCTTGGATGCGGTTGGCGGGCGAGCTGCTGCAGCGGGGCGAACTGCGGCTGGCCCTGCGCGCCCTGTATTTGTCCAGCTTGGCGCACTTGGCCAACCGCGGCTTGATCGGCTTGGCACGGTTCAAGTCTAACCTCGATTACGTGCTGGAACTGAGTCGCCGCGCGCATGTGTGGCCGGAGCTGGTCGAGGTGTTCCGACGTAACGTGGCGATCTTCGACCGAGCCTGGTACGGCCTGCACGAGGTCAGTCACGAGTTGCTGGCCGAATTTGCCAGCAACGTCGAACGCATCAAGGCAACATGACAAAGTTAAGCCTGCCGTTGTCAGCTCGAACTGGCCGATGGTTCCCGTGGCTGGGCCTGCTGTTGCTGGGTGCAGGCTTTGTGGCCGGCCTGGGCCAATTGTTCCAACTACGGTTCCAGCTAGGAGACGTGTATCCGCCCTATTCATCGTTCCGGGCGGACCCGCTGGGCACCAAAGCACTGTATTTGGCCCTGAGCCGGTTAGGCACAGTGCGGCGCCACTTTCAAAGCCTAGAGAAGCTGGGCGATGGCCACGGGTGCACCCTGTTCTACCTGGGCGCCGATGCGGCGTCGCTGCGGTTCACGGCAAGCGAGTATCGGCACCTGGAGGCTTTCATGCACAGCGGTGGCCGGTTGGTGTTAGCGTTGCTCCCANCCTACCACCCGCTCAACATCACCACCTCAACAGGCTCATCGCCCGCCTCACGCTCGGGCCAACCCAAAACCGGCCCGCCAACTCAGCCGACTGAGCCACAGCCGGTGCCGATCACTGACCGGTGGCAGTTCAGTTACGGCCACGCCGCCCTGGCCAAGGACGAGTCGGGTCGATACGCGCCTGCCATCGCCGAATGCAANGTGCAGTTGCCGTTGCCCTACTGGGTGCCCTGCTCCAGTGCCTTGTTTTTCGACAAGCTCGGCCCGGCTTGGCGCGTCATTTACGCGCGATCACCTGACCAGCCGGTGCTGATCGAACGGAAGGTTGGCCAGGGCTGCCTGGTGCTGTGCGCCGACGCGTACCTGTTGAGCAACCAAGCTTTGCGGCACCAGCGCTACACGAGCTTGTTAAGCTGGCTGCTGGGGCCCAACCGCCAGGTCATCTTCGACGAAGCGCATCTGGGGGTGAGCGAAGAACCCGGCTTGGCCACAATCGTTCGGCGATATCAGTTGCAGGGGCTGGGCGTGGTGCTGTTGGCATTGGCTGGACTCTTTGTTTGGAAGAACGCCGCCTCGTTCTTGCCGCCGCAGGAAGGCCGTTGGCAAAGGTTGGAACCAGACACGGTGCTCGGGCGCGACATGGCCAGCGGTTTCCTCAACCTGTTACGCCGCAACGTGCGGCCCGATGAGCTGCTGAGCCTCTGCCTGGTGGAATGGAAAAAGAGCTGCGCTGCGCAGTTGCCTCGGGCCAAATTGGAGCAGGTGCAAGCNCTGATCGACGCTGAGAACGCCCGACCGCCCCGGGACCGTGACCCGGTACGGCTCTACGTTGAATTGTGTCGGGTGTTGGCTCGCCGTCCCAGCGTCGCAAAAGACGTCCCAAGCCAAGTCCAATCTGCCACGTGACCCGTGAATGCTTCAAACACCCATAGCCCCGCCGCCTCGAAGCGGCTGCCACAGCGCGCTCGGTTTTTGGACTTGAACCGCTCGGTTGACTTGCACGCCACTCACTTAGCNTCGATGTTCCCATGATGCCTAGCCTCGACCAACTGAACCAAGTCCTTGCCGCTGCCCGCGCTGAGGTGGCCAAGGTGATCATTGGCCAAACGGAGGTAGTGGACCAGGCCTTGATCGTGATTTTCACCGGCCAGCACGCCCTGATTGAAGGGGTGCCGGGCGTGGCCAAGACTCTGCTGGTGCGGACCCTGGCGCAGGTGTTGGGGTGCGACTTTGCCCGCATCCAGTTCACGCCCGATCTGATGCCGGCGGACATCACCGGTACGAACGTCTTTAACCTGCAACGCAACGAGTTCACCTTGGTCAANGGCCCCATCTTCACCACGTTCCTGCTGGCCGATGAGATCAACCGCGCCCCGGCCAAAACGCAGGCAGCCTTACTCCAGGCCATGCAAGAGCGGCAGGTAACCATCGATCGGCAGACTTACCCGTTATCGCCGTACTTCACCGTGTTTGCCACGCAGAACCCCATCGAGTTCGAGGGGACCTATCCGTTGCCAGAGGCTCAAAAAGATCGGTTCATGCTCAAGATCATCATGAGCGTGCCAGATCGAGATGAAGAGCTGTTGCTGGCTCAACGCACCTTGGGCCCCGAGCCACCCGAAGTCACTCTGGCCACCGGCGCAGTCCAACCCGTGATCCGTATCGAAGACTTGCAGGCCCTGCGCCAGGCGCTGCTCAACATTACTCTCAGGGACGATCTGGCTGCTTATGCGGTGGATATCGTGCGCGCCACACGCACTCACGAAAGCGTGTTGGTGGGCGCCGGACCCCGTGCCACGCAAGCCCTGCTGCTGGCCAGTCGCGCACGGGCTGCGCTGGCCGGGCGGGATTTTGTGACCCCAGACGACATCAAAGCCCTGGCGGGGCCGGTGCTGGGGCACCGGCTGATCTTGCGCCCGGAATTTGAGTTGGAGGGCTTGTCGGTCACCGAGGTCATCCAGCAAATCCTCCAAACCGTGGCCGTGCCGCGATGATTGAAGTTGCTGCTGAGTCCGGCTACACCTGGCTCAGGCCTGCGGATTCACCAACCCAAATCCGGCAGGCGGGCGTTCCCGAAGCCGAGCTTGGCGACGGATCGAGCAAGGCGGGCGAGCCCTGCCCCAGCAGCAGCTTGGGCCTGCAGCACAACAAGCTCAGGCCGGAGGACCGAGCGGTGCACGACTGGTATCGGTTCGTGCTTTCGTTCCCGCCCCACTTGGTGCGGCACTATATCGAGAAGTTCGGCTTGAGCCGGACCAGTCATGTGCTGGACCCCTTTTGCGGCACGGGGACCACGTTGGTCGAATGCAAGAAGCTGGGGACTTCCTCGGAGGGTTTGGAGCCCAACCCAGTGGCCTTCTTTGCCACCCAGACCAAGCTCAATTGGGCTGTTTCGCCGGACGGATTGCTGGCCCATGCCCGCCACATTGCCCGCGTCGCCTTGGAACAGCTCAAGGCCGAGGGCTTTTCAGACGGGGCTGACTTGCCACTGTTTTCGCGTGGGTCCAACCCGTCAGGACCGCTCCGCAGCCTGCCGGCTGACGCGCTGCGGCTGCTGCTGAAGGTCTCCATCAGCCCCGTTCCTTTACACAAGACGCTGGTCTTGCTGGAGACCATCCACACGCATTGGGATGAGCAGTGCGGCAGCCACGAGCGCTTGGCCTTGGCCAAGGCACTGGTCAACGGCATCAGTAACCTGTGTTTCGGGCCCGAAGTAGGCGTAGGCCCACTCCGATCGGACGCGCCAGTCGTGGACCTGTGGCTGGAGGCGGTCCGCAGCGTGGCTGAAGATTTGCACCAGGTCCGCAAACTGGCCCATGTGCCAGCNGNGGTGCATCAGGCCGACGCCCGTGAAGTGGGTCGGGTGCTCCGGCCTGGCTCGGTGGATGCCGTGATCACCTCACCGCCCTACCCCAACGAGAAAGACTACACCCGCACCACGCGCCTGGAGGCGGTGATCTTAGGATTCCTCAGAACCAAAGCCGATCTTCAGGCCCTTAAGCGAAGGCTAATCCGATCCAACACCCGGTGCGTTTATAAGGATGACGATGACGAACAGCTCGTGGCCCAGAATCCCGATATTCAGCAGTTGGCCGAGGAGATCGAGGCACGCCCAGTCGCGATGGGTAAGACCTCAGGGTTCGAGCGGCTCTACGCCAGAGTGACCAAGTTGTATTTTGGGGGTATGGCACGGCATCTGGCGGCACTCCGAACCGCGCTCCGACCTGGAGCGCGCTTGGCCTATCTGGTGGGCGATCAAGCGTCCTACCTTCGCGTGATGATCCGCACGGGCNGGCTGCTGGCCGGCATCGCCCTGTCGCTAGGCTACGAGGTCACTGGACTGGAGCTGTTCCGGACGCGGNGGGCCACTGCCACCGGCCAGCACTTGCGTGAGGAGGCCTTACTGCTTCGCTGGCCAGGACCGAGCCGCGGGCTTTACACACCATGAGCGCCAAGCCGATTTACACGTCGATCATCGAAAAGGTCTTTCTGTCCAAGTTCAAGCCCGGCATGCGAAAGATCGAGTTNGACCGCGAGGAGATTATTCAATCCGCCCGGGCGCTCGGCATCCCATTGCCCAAGAACGTGGATGCCGTGGTTTACAACCTCCGGTATCGGGCAGTTGACCGGACCCACTTGCTGGCCTGAACCTGTTGCCGCGTCATGGTGGTGCCTCAGACGCGTTTGTTGATCTGGTTGGCTGCGGTTGGCCTGCCGTGGGCTGCAGCGGCGGCTGTGTCGCCAGCAGCTCGCTGGCTTGGCGCGGGCTTGTTGCTGGGGCTGGTGGGTGCGGCGTTGTGGGACGGGGTGGTTGGCCTGCGGCGGTTGCGTGGCCTGGAAGTGCAACTACCCCAGGTCATCCGCCTGGCCAAAGACCGGCCCGGGTTGGTGCCGGTGCACCTGCGCAATCCGCACAATCACCCACGCGCTCTGCGCCTGGGCATAGCCTGGCCGGAGTCGATCCAGGCTACCGACGATCAATACACCCATTTGGCCCCGACCGGCTCAGGCTGGGCACGATTGGATTGGCCCTGCACCGCCCGGCGCCGCGGCTGTTATCGGGTGACTGAGGCGCGGTTGGAGACTGGTTCGCCCCTGGGCTTGTGGGCTGTACGCACCGCACAGGCTGTTGAAGCCGAAGTGCGTGTTTACCCTAACCTCCAGCGTGAACGGCGCCAACTAGCCGGCTTGTTCCTGCATCGGACCACCCCGGGTGCCCATGCCCAGCGGCTGGTAGGTAAAGGCCGCGAGTTCGAGCAGCTCCGCGATTATATCCCCGGCGACAGTTTCGAAGATATTCACTGGAAAGCCACGGCCAAACGCGGGCGGCCAGTGACCAAGTTGTTCCAGATCGAACGGACCCAGGAGATCTATGTGGTGATCGACTTTTCGCGATTGAGCGCCCGGCCTGTGTCCAGTCCCAGCCGCTCCGCAGCTTGGTGCCAACAACCCGACACGCAAGCCGGGTCAACTCCACCAGCCCAGCTTGCTCCCTCACCGCAGCCCGTACCTCTGTGCCCCGAGCCGACCGAGCCTGCTTTGGAACGGTTCATCAGCGCAGCCTTGGTATTGGGCTCGGTGGCGGAACAGCACGGTGACCTGTTTGGGGTGGTGAGTTTTGCCGACAAAGTGCAGACCTTCATCCGCGCACGCACCGGTCCTGCACACTACGACGCCTGTCGTGAGGCGTTGTATCAGTTAGAGCCGCGCATGGTATCGCCGGATTTCGAAGAGGTGGCCACGTTCATCCGACTNCACTTGCGGCGTCGGGCGTTGCTGATGTTCCTGACGGCCTTGGACGACCCGGTGCTGGCTGAAGGGTTTGTGCGGGCGGTGGATGTGCTGGGCCGACAACACCTGCTGCGAGTGAACATGCTTCAGCCGCCCGGNGTCCGGCCCTTGTTTACGAACCTGGGCGTCAGCAGGCTCGATGATCTGTATGACGAACTGGCTGGGCATTTGCAATGGCAACGATTGCGTCAGTTGCAAAAGGTCCTGCAACGNCGGGGTGCGCCCTTGGCACTGTTAGACCCCGGACGGCTCACCGCCCAATTNGCNGAGCAATACCTGAGCATCAAACGCCGCCAAGNGCTATGAAGCACCCAACCCGCCAGCCTGGGTTCAACCACCCTTTTGGACAACACCGGCTGCCACCCACCCGGCTCGATCCCGGCCGTTTGCGCTGCCACCGCACCGGGCTGAGAGCCCGCTGAGCCATGATCGTCGATTTGGACAAGTTCCTGGCAACCGAACGGCCCTACTGGCGCGAGCTGGAAAGCCTGCTGAACCAGTTGGAGCTGGAGCCGCACCGGCGGCTGCCCTTGGACGCATTGCTCCGGTTTCAGTATCTCTACGAACGGGCCGCTGCAGACTTGAGTAAGCTGACCACCTTTTCGGCTGAAGCCGAAACGCGACGTTACCTGGAGCACTTGGTCGCCCGGGCCTATGGCGAGCTGCATGAGAGCCGACAGCCACCCCGCCGGCTCAGGCTGGGCGCATGGTTCTTCGGCACGCTGCCCCGCACCTTCCGCCGGCACCTGGCCGCTTTCGCGCTGGCAGTAGGCGTGTCGTTCGCCGGCGCGCTGTTGGGCGGGTTGGCCATGGCGCTGGACCCCGAGGCGAAAGCGCTGCTGTTGCCGGCGCGGTTTGCGGAGCATCTGGGCGATCCGTCCGAACGAGTCGCCCGCGAGCAAAGCGGCGCACCGGCGGTGTCGGTGGGCTCACTGGCCACGTTCTCGGCCATTCTCATGGTCAACAACATTCGGGTGGCCATCAACGCCCTGGCCTTTGGCATCAGCTTCGGCATCGGCACGTTGCTGGTGCTGTTTTACAACGGCGTCATTTTGGGTGTGGTCAGCGTCGATTACGTGGCCGCAGGTCACCTGAAGTTTTTGCTGGCCTGGCTCATGCCGCACGGTGTGATCGAACTGCCGGCTGTGTTCATGGCTGGCCAAGCTGGCCTGGTGTTGGCCCAAGCCCTGATCGGTCGAGGCCAACGATCGACCCTGGCCGCGCGCCTGCGCGCTGTGGGGCCGGACTTGGCCACGTTGATTGCCGGGGTAGCGTTGCTGTTGGTCTGGGCCGGGCTGGTCGAGGCGTTCCTATCCCAGTTCCACGCGCCAGTCTTACCTTACGAATTCAAAATCGCTTTCGGCACAGCCGAGCTGGTGGTGCTGACCTTGTTCTTGAGCCGAGCAGGCCGGACGATGCCCGTGCCTGCGCAGCCTCGACAACCTACATGAACCACACGACCAGTTTCCGCATCCGCACCCCTGAAGGCATTGTATTTGCCCAAGAACTGGCTGGGCCAGTCGCACGATTTCTGGCTTGGGGCGTGGACCTGCTGTGCGTGTTGAGCCTGACCACCGTACTGAATGCGGGGGTGGCCTTGGTCGGCTGGGCTACGCCGGGCCTGGCCCAAGCCATGGCGCTGTTGCTGTTCTTTGCGTTGTGGATTGGCTACGGCATGACCCTGGAGTGGGCTTGGCGCGGCCAGACCCTGGGCAAACGCCTGGTGCGGTTGCGTGTGGTGGACGCTCAGGGACTGAAGTTGCATCCCAGCCAAATCGTGCTCCGGAACCTGCTGCGTGCGGTGGACATGTTACCGGGACTGTATTTTGTCGGTGGGCTGGTGTGCTTATTGAGCCGGCGAGGCCAGCGGTTGGGCGACTTGGTGGCCAACACCGTGGTAGTGCGGGTCCCGCAACCCAGCCAGCCCGACCTAGGCCAACTGTTAGCCGACAAATACAATTCGCTGCGCGCTTACCCGCACCTGATCGCCCGACTGCGCCAACGAGTCAGCCCCCAAGAAGCTGCGCTGGCTTTGCACGCCTTGGTGCGACGCGACCAGTTGGACCCCACGCAGCGGGTCGAGCTGTTTGCCCAGCTCGCCGCCCATTTCCAAGCTAAGGTCAGCTTCCCCGCCGACGCCCTCGAAGGCCTGACCGCCGAACAATACGTGCGCAACCTGGTAGACGTGCTCTACAGGCCCAAGACCGCCCATGGCCGGGCGGAGCCGGTTGCAAACCGGGACGGGCCGGGACCGAAAACGACCTAACGCAGCGTGGTTTGAGGCATGCCTCCGCTGACTGGGGGGACCAACAAGCACGGGCCCGTAGCGTTCCAATACTTCCTCAGAGGGCGTCGGCAGTGGGCTGCCGACCTGAGGGATGGAATGGCAGAAGCGCCACTTTCCAATGCGGTGATTCTCGCGCCTTGCCTCGCACCTGGCTGAGGCTACCCCGGTTGAGGGCAGTTTTTTGACAGAAGTTGGGTTGAGTCGCGAAGGTCAGGGAGTCGGTGTTGACAGGTTATACGCGAGCCGTAGGCTGCCCATGGCGATGACGTTGGGATGGCTAGCACGACAGACGGTGGGCATTGGAAGCCGAAGGCGTTGCTGCGCTCGGTTTTTTCTCCCCTTCACGAGTAAAGATCGATTGAGGACGACCCAGCCTTATGCCATTCGAACGGACTTTCTATCCCGAGAGCAAGTTTGGGGGCTTTACCGACATTGACGGAACAATAGCCTTCTACATCCGGGTCAACAGCCTGCTGCAACCTTCGTTTGTGGTGCTGGACTTTGGCTGCGGCAGAGGCGCCTACCGCGATGACCCGGTGGCAATAAGACGGGATCTGAGAATCCTGCGTGGTAAGGTTGCCAAGGTCGTAGGCCTGGATGTTGACCCGACAGCCGAGCAGAACCCCTTTGTGGACGAGTTCTTTCTGTTAAAGACCGAACGCTGGCCCCTGCAGGATGACTCGATCGACCTGTGCCTCTGTGACAACGTTTTGGAGCATCTGAACGCGCCCGAGGCTTTCTTTTCTGAGGCTAGAAGGGTCCTCAAGAACAATGGCTACTTGTGCATCAGGACCCCAAACGCCTGGAACTATGTCGCGGTGTTCGGGAGGTTGATTCCAAACAGATTTCACGCTCCGGTGCTGGCGAAAGTCCAGGACGGGCGCAAGCCGGCTGACGTCTATCCAACTGTCTATAAATGCAATTCTATCCCGAGGATTCGAGCCCTCCTGACGCGGCACGGCTTTGACCATGTGGTTTACGGCTATGAGGCCGAGCCGTCGTACCTGTCATTTTCGAAGCTGGCCTATTGGTTTGGGACTTTGCATCAGAGGTTCGCGCCGTCCTTCCTCCGCCCAGCGATATTTGCCTTCGCCCAGCTTCGTAAAGACGTTCCGCACTGAACCAAAGGCGGCGCGCTTTCGGAACGGCAGTGGGTGCCGCGGGCTTCCAGCGTGGACGTTCGAGGTGCCACGGACTACGCCGATGCCCAGTTCATGCAGACGTGCTGCCTACCAAGCATCCGCTCGGCGTTTGGTGGATCAGCGTCCGCCCAGGCCACTCCTCAGGCCACAAAAACACCAACTGACTGCAAGGCCGCTCGGAACACGCGCAGACAATTCATGCCCGAAGCGAGCGTAACGGCTGCCATCGCCCATCGGGCAAGGGTGCAATTCGGCGCTTGCCTATCGCTTTTGGGGGGCTCGCTTACGCGCACTAAGGCGCTTCGGGTGGTTGGGTAACTTCAGCCTCCCCAAGCTGCATGGCTGCCAGTCTGAGGATTCCACGACACCACAATGGTGCCGAGAGTCGCAATCGGTCCGTCCCACACGCAGAACGGAGCCGCAGAATCTGCTGCGCGCACCGAACCAATTGGCGGGCCTGTTTGCAGTTGCTGGGCCAGCCCACCGACTTCTGCGTCCGTCGATAGGCCTCAGGCTGGAGTATCCTAGGCGTCTGGCAACCCGACTCCCAGGAGGCGCGAGGCCGAACCAGCGAGGTGACAAGCTACCCGTGGAATGATGTGTAGTTTTTAGGCTTGCGGCGCGACTCGGAAGGTCCACGGCCGTCGAGGGTACAGCACGGGACCGTCTCCCGCTGGCCTGAGTTTACCGCCGGAGGGGCGCCGGGAAGGGAGGTCGACTTCTCGGTACGGACAGGGAACGGTCGTTGCACTACGAGCGAAGCGAGCAAACCCCCTGCTCGGAACCAGTGGCACCTGTCGTGGCGTTCAAGGCCTCGCGAGGGCAGCGCCTGCAAACGCCGAGGTTGGACGGCTCGGCATAGGCTGCTTGGTGCTGCAGCGTATTGAACACGCTCAGGAACGCCGCGACGGCAGTCGAGAGTTGGCTGGTCTGCGCGGCAGCGCGCGCTTGCCTGGCGACAGCTTGGCGTCGGGCCGGCGCACTCGCCCAAGCTAGTATTCGGTCTGCCAAGACCGCGCCGGTGGCTGCCGGCAGCACTTCGCCGCAATTGAACTGCTGGATCAACTGCGCCACTTCACTTTCAGCCGGGCCAAGGAACAGGCAGGGCCGGCCCACTCCCAAGGCACCATACACTTTGCTAGGCACTACCAGGCCAGCCAGTGCTGGATGCATGGTCACCAAGTGCAGGTCCGCAGCACCGAGGCTTTCGGCCAAATCCTCCCGAGGTTGGGGCGGCAGGAACCGCACGTTGGTCAGTTGCCGCGCCGCGGCCTGGTGCTGCACCCAGGCCAGACGCGGCCCGGAACCGATCACCACAAACACGATCTGGGGCCGGAGATCGCGTAGCAACTGTGCCGCGTCCAGCACCGCCTCGAACGGATGCGCCAGACCCAGGTTACCCGAATACATTACTACGAACCGGTCTTCCAGACCGTGCTGTTTGCGGAAGGTTTGACCAGCGGAAGGATCGGTCGCCTGGACCGTGGCCGGCGCCCAGTTGGGAATCACCCAGACGCGCTCGGGCGCCAGGCCGCGCGCGCACAGCCGCTGTTTCATGCACCGGCCCACGGCGATGATAACATCGTGCTGGCGCAAAGCCCACGTGGACAGACCGCGGCAGAGTCGGGCCAGCACTCCGCCGGGCCGCAACACACCCAGCGCCTCGGCCACTTCCGGGTAAAGGTCCTGCGCCCAATGCACCAGGCGGCTGCCCTTGAGCCACTTGAGCGCCGGCCCCAGCACCGCCAGCAGGGGCGGGTCGGTCAGCGTCACCACCACATCCGCCCGCGGCAAGCGCAGCGCCCGCAGCAGCAGGGCCGGGTAAAGCGACAGGTAGCTCAGCGCGCGGCGCCTCAGGCTGGCGCGCGTCAACGGTAGCCCGCTCACGCGCTCGACCCGGACGCCTGCGATCATTTCCGCGCGTGGCGTTTCCCCGCCGGGCCGACTGGTGAGGACCGTCACCTGCCAGCCGCTGTGGACCAGTTCCGGCGCCAACTCGGCCAGCAACTGGCCCGTGGCTCCGTCAGCCGGCGGATAGACGCGGTTGAGGAAGAGGAGCGAACCCCTTGAAGCCCCAGCTCGCTGCCCGGCTGCAGCTTGCAGCGAAGTCGCGGCGGCAACCTGCTGTGGACTCGTGTTCAAGGTGAGACGAACGCCTCTTCACTCGGACTGCGCCCAGCCTCTCGCGCGGCGGGGGAGAGGGGCGGGGTCAGGAGCGTTGGGTGGGCGAGGGAACGCGGCTCGGGCTGAACCGGTCCGGCCACGGCGCGGCGGGAGGCTTCTTGGCGCAGCCGCAGCTCGTAGCACTTGGCCCGGACCTGTGCGATGTAACTGGCGCGAATCTGACTGGCGATCAGGCCACGCCGGCCTTCCAAGAACCCCAGCCGCAAGAGGTAATGGTAGCAGAACCACAAGGCCGGCTCGAACGGCATCCGTATCGCCAGCTGCTTGAGGAACCGGCGTCGTTCCTGGGCGTTACCCCACAGCCGCGCAGGAATCGTTGCCCGGCCGTAGGCGCCGGAACGCAAATAGTTCCAGCGAAGCGCCGCTTCCCAGCTCGAGTAGAGGTTGTGCCGGGCGAGGTAGGCTTCCAGACCCTTGAAGTCGTGATGCACCAGCGGGGTTCTCAACCGGCCCAAGCGGCCCGACACGATCATCCGTTCGTGCACTTCCATGTCTTGAGCCGTAGGTAGATTGTCGGCCAGTTGCTCGAATCGGGCGTGCCCGCGCCGGAACAACAGCACGGCGCTGTGAGAAAACCCACCGAAACGCAGACGCCGGCCCAGGAAGTGGAAACCCTTGGTGATCAAAAAGGCCTCGGCTCGGGCCGGAGGTGCAATCCCATCTGCAATCTCGCACCACAGCGCATCGGGCACCTGTTCGTCGGCGTCAATCAACAAGATCCAATCCGTCCGCAGGTCTAAGGTGTCCAGCGCCCATTGCCGCTTCTTGGGGTAGCCGCCCCGGTAGTCGAACTGGACCACCTCGGCCCCGTGGGCCAGGGCGATCTCGGGGGTGCCGTCGGTGCTGTGCGAATCCAGCACCACCACGCGCCGGGCCGGGGCGAGCGAACTGAGGCAGTTGCGCAAGTTGATGGCCTCGTTGCGCGCAGCCAGCAACACGGTGACCGGGAGGGATCGAGGGGCGGGCGGACAGTTCATGGCTCAGGCGGCCAGGACGCCCTGGACCAACATGGACTTGGCCAGAGGCGGAATCCGGCCCAGGCGCTGCACCTGTTTGACGGCGAAGCCCTGTTCCTCGAACAGCCGGGTCAGCGTGGCGCGGGAGAAGAACTTCACGTGGCCGTAATCGCGCAGCGGATGCCAGTGAGCATCGAATCGGTTGGTCAGGGCCAGCAACAAGTTCTTGATGTAGCCGTGGTAGGGCGTGGTCACCACCAGCACGCCGCCGGGCCGCAGCGCCTCCCGCGCGCGCTGGAAGATGGCCCGGGGCAACAGCAGATGCTCAATCACCTCCACCGCCAGCACGGCATCGAAGCCGCGGCGCAGCTCCGGTTCCAGCGGGTCTTCAAGATTTGCCTGAACGAACCGAATCTCGGGGCATTCCCGCCGGGCCAGAGCCAATCCGCTTGCGGACATGTCCACGCCGGTCATGTCGAACCCCGCCCGGCCCAGGGCTTGAGTCAAGGCGCCGTTGCCGCAGCCCAGGTCCAGCACCGTGCGGGCCTGGGCCCGGCGCAGCACCTGCAGGATGGCCGGCAACAAATAGCGGTGCGCCGGCGTCAGCCCAGCTTGCCGCCAGACAAACTCCTCGGCCTCGATGGCCAGGGCCGAATCGGTGTCAACGCTTGGCATAGACCTTAATCACCCGGCACGGGTTGCCCGCGCAGACCGACCAGGCGGGCAGATCGCGCGTGACCACGCTGCCGGCGCCGACCACGCAGCCTTCGCCCAGGCTCACGCCGGGATGCACGAAGGCACGGGCCGCCACCCAAGCATACCGGCCCACGCGGATCGGCCCGGTGATCAGCGGGAAGCTCCACTGCGTGTAATCGTGCGAGGCAGTGCACAGGAAAGCCTCCTGGGACACGATGGCGAAGTCCTCCAGCACCACGCGGTCCGGGTTGTAAATCACCGCCCCATCGGCCACGGCGGCCGTCCGGCCCATTTCCAGATTCCACGGCGCCCAGATGCGCGCCCCGGGATAGACGTGGCTGCCCGGGCCGATGCGCGCCCCGAAACACCGCAGCAACCACGCCCGCCAACCGAAGCAAATCCGCGGGCTGGGCCGGAACAAGAGCAGCCAGACCAGGCCCCAAATCGCCCGAGCCAGCCGCTGCCACCAGGGCCACCGGTTCACGTACCGCGACAGGTCAAGCCGGATCGTATCGGCTTGCCCTGCAGGGATTCCAGTTAGCTTGCTGTTCGCCTGCAGTCGTGCAGCACGGGGATGAGTTGTAGTTTCAGTATTCACCGTGTCGAATTACCTATAGTTTCCACGCAGTCTGGTCGAGGCCCTCTGTTCAGCAGCCAATCGTAAACTGCCCGCATTTGAGCCGCGACTTTATCCCAACTGAAGCGCTGTGCTACAAGGTCCCTGCCTCGATTGCCCATCTCGGTAAGCTCGGCTGAGCTCATCTTGAACAACCTTTGAAGCCCTTGGGCGATACTGGCCGGGTCGGTCTCGATGCGCAGAGCTGCGCCGGCTTGGAAGCCTTCGGGCAGGTGGCATTCCGGCGTCATGAGGACAGGTTTTCCATAAGCCCAAGCTTCAAGCACAGCCATGGGCAGCCCTTCGCTTAGGGATGGCAGCACGAACGCTGCCGCATGCGTCAGGGCCGCCGCCTTCGCCTCGCCAAATAGGGGGCCAACGAACAGCACAGACTGGCCCAGCCCAGTTTCCTGCGCCTGCGCGCGCAGTTGCTCGATATATCCGTTTTGGCCCCAGCCAGCGACCACCAAAGCCCAATCGTCGTGCCCGGGCAACCCGCGCTGCTGCACCTGGGCCCAAGCAACAAGCAGGCTCGACAGATTCTTAATGGGATGGACTCGGCCGAGGTACAGCACTGTCTTTCTTTGAAGAGGAATCGATCCAGCGTACGGCGGTGGGGCGCCAGAGGCTGCGGCAGGAATCTCAACGCCGTTGGGAATCTGGCAGATCGGATTGCGCAGGCCTCCGGCTCGCATGGCATCAGCCTCCGCCCGGGTGAGCGCTCGGATGCAAGCTGCGTGCCGGAGGTGGGCACCTTCGTAAAGCCACAGCGCCAACCGTTTCTTCCAACCGCGATGACGGAGGGCCCAGGCATNCAGCATGCCGTGAGGATGGACCAAATAGGGTCGGCGCGTGCGCCGGTACCAGCGAAGCGTGGCAACCGAAGGATACATCCACAGCCCGTGCGTCTCGACTAGGTCCACGTCCAGTTTCATGAGGGTCTGCCCGAGGCTAGGCGCAAACCCGAACTTGGCCGGGCCGTAGCGGGGGAATGTCCGTGGGACTAACGGTTCCCAAAGAGCAGGGTCGTCTTCGGTGTCATCGTACCTTACGGCTAACACATGCACCTCGACGCCGAGTCGGCTGAGCGAACGAGCAAGTTCCCGAATGCTGTGAAACATCCCGCCCGCCAGGCGTGAGACGCAAGCTGTCAGCACCGCTGTCCGCAACGGTGCCTGGTTAGCGAACCGCACGAATCCCTTCTTTTGTTGGGCACAGAAGACCAAGCGATCGTTCCAGTTCATGGGAGTACTCAAGGAACAGCCGGGTCACTCGGCTATCGAAGATTGGGTTTGCGCTTTGCTTCTCCAATATTGTGAAACGCCATCACGCCGAGCTGAGAGTTGTGAACAATCGAGGTTTCCTTTAACTCGGGAGCCACGGTTGAACGCCCAGCAAAGGGCGAGTCCGTACAAGAATAACCGCGTCTGTGTACGCACATTCTTTTGCAGACTCGCCGGCAACGAGATGGCGAAAAGTAGCAAGCACAAGTAAGTCGCAAGGCCTGGTTTCCGAACCGCTAACCGTTCAACGTACCCGTAAAGCATGCCCAAGCCAAACATAAGCAGGGAACCCAAGTGGCCGAACGCGTAGTAAACCTCCCCCAGCGCCGGTGTCGTGATCCCGTAGTTCGCCGCGCAGGTATTCACCATTTCCGCGATGTCCCAGCCCAAAGGACGCAGCGGGACCAACTCGGACGGTAGCGGCTGGAGATTCCACAGCAAGTCTGTTGCCGCCGAAAGGCAATTCGGAGGATGGCTTTGCCGTTCTTGAGCCTTGCGCGTCCAAGGTTCTATACCGCTAAGAGGGTTGAGTGCGGCCAGGGGCTCATCAGGCGTAGGCGCTTGCTGAGTTTTGGACGCGTCTAACGGTTTTGCCGCCGCAGACAAGAAATTGCCTAGGCCGGGGTTGTAATCGCCTCGCCACTGCAATCCTGTGTAGCCAAAGTACGCCCCGCTAGCTACGGCCAACAAGGCGACAGGTATCCCCCGGTGGCCCTTGATTCGGAGTGCGAAGAACGCAAAGATCATAAATGCCTGTCCGGCCACACGGCTGAACCAGTGGAGGGGTTCGAGGCTCGCTATGAGGAGAGCAGGAATCCCGACAAGAATCCTCTGCCAGGCCGTCGGACCGGCAGGCTGTAGCAAGTACACCGACGCCACGCATGCCAGGATCACATTCGCCACGGTGCAAGCGATGGTGGCCATATGACGAAGCTTGCCGAGAAAGTCCCGATCATCAAACTGGCCCCAGCCCCGAGGTACACTGGACTTCCACGCCTCCTCCGGGCCGCCCACCACAAGCAGAAACAGGCCCAGTGTTACTAAGCTGAGTGCGAGCAGAAGTCTCAAGGAGATCATCGCTGCGCCGCGGGG
>JGI24721J26819_10003482_pt1 | contig 16807 bp, 16 predicted proteins | sample YelNatPaOPGAMG01_FD_26819 | JGI IMG/M metagenome (IMG submission 26819) | reverse complement strand
TTTCGTCAAATCCAAAAATTTCTTGTACTGAGGTCATCAAGGCTCTTGATATTACTCAACCTGCAGTTTCTCATCACTTAAAAATTTTAAACGACGCAGGGNTAATCGAAATAAACAGAAAGGGACAGTATGGACTTTGTTCCTTGAACAATGCNGTTCTTGAAGACTATCTTAAATCAATACAAAAAATATTTTTAAAAAAATAAAAATGTCACTTTAAAGCAANTNTATTTTTTACTTATATACTCAGGATTAGTTAAAGTGATATATAATTTAATTCANACACCTTTATTAANAAGAGGGAAGTGAAAAATATACATTTCTACTTTAGACTTTTAAAATATTTAAAGCCATATATAAATCTTTTCGTTTTAGCNTTATTCTTTATGTGTTTGGTTTCGGCCATTATGGTAGCTATTCCTTGGACTTTAAANGTTTTGATAGACTCTGCTCTAATTAAGAAAGATGTCTTTATTTTAAATATTTTAGCNTTATCTATGATTGGGTTGTATTTTATAAAAGGCCTGTTAAGTTTTTGCCAGAATTATTTGATGATTTATATTACAAACAGTGTTATTTCTGACATCAGAGAACAGTTTTTTTCGCACATCCAGCTTATGCCATTAGAATTCTTTAAAAAACATTCTACTGGTGAACTGATGTCTAGATTAACAAACGATACATTTATATTGCAACAAGTTTTTTCTACAGGTCTAGTAAGCTTAGTCCTTGATACCCTTACTTTAATAGGGGTAGTTTGTTTTATATTTTATATAGACTGGAAATTAACGATGGCTACGATATTTATCNTACCTCTTGCATTCCTTGCTGTTCAAAAGTTTGGTAGAAGGCTTAAAAATATCAGCTATAGAATTCAAGAAAGGTCTGCTGATGTTTTTGCTGCATTACAGGAAATTCTTTCTTCTGTCAAAATTGTTCACGGTTTCGCAACTTATGAAAAGGAAAACGAACGATTTAAAAGAATAAACAGAGAATCTGTAAAAGCGGTTTTGAAAGCAGGAAGACTTAATTCTATTTATACGCCAGTGATGGAATTACTGGGAGCAATGGGGGTCGCTGCAGTTTTTTGGTATGGTGGATACAGAGTTATAAACGGCCACATGACTATAGGAGATCTTATGGCTTTTATTGGTTATATTGGTATTATCACTACTCCAGTAAGAAGAATGGGTTCAAATCTTGGAAACATTCAACAAGCTATGGCTGCAGCTCACAGAATATTTTCAGTTCTTGATATAGAACCAAGTATAAAGGATAAAGAAGACGCAATTGAAATTAAAGATATAAAAGGTTTAATTGAATTTGATAACGTATGGTTCAAGTATCCTGATGATGATGAATATATTTTGAAAGGTGTAAGTTTTAAAATAATGCCTGGCCAAGTTTTTGCAATTGTTGGTCCTTCAGGAGCTGGCAAAACTACGATAATTGATTTAATTATGAGATTTTATGATCCTCAAAAGGGAAGTGTAAAAATTGATGGCTATGATGTAAGAGATTTGTCAATGCGTTCCTTTAGACAACATTTGGGTTTCGTGCCTCAAGATGTAATACTCTTCAATGCAACAATCTCTGAAAATATTTCATATGCTAAAGCAAATGCTACTACTGAAGACATAATATGGGCTGCAAAAATATCAAACGCTCACGAATTTATAGACAAGATGGAAAAAGGTTATGACACAATACTTGGAGAAAGAGGAGTAAGATTCTCTGGTGGAGAAAGGCAAAGGATTTCTATTGCTCGTGCAGTAATAAAGAATCCCAAGATATTTTTGTTAGATGAGGCTACATCCAATCTTGATGCCTCTTCTGAGTCTCAGTTTCAAGAGGCTTTGAAAAAGGTTTTGAAGGGAAGAACAACCATAATAGTAGCGCATAGACTTTCTACAATAATATTTGCTGACAAGATATTATATTTGGAGAATGGAAAGATAGTTGAAGAGGGTACTCATAATGAACTGATGAACAAAAAAAATGGCAAGTACAGGATGTTGTTTGAACTTCAAACAAAAGAAAATATCTTTGCGTCATTATGAAATTTCGTACAACAATATACGATTTTGTTTTATCCATTGCTTCAATATACGTGATTTTAAGGTCTATTTTTGATCTTGGTTACCGAAAGACAATTGAATATAGATTCAAAGTATCTTTCGATGAAGAAGTATTAATGAACTTTAAAGAACAACAAAAAAAAAGTTCATTTAAAGGATTATGGATCCACGCAGCTTCTGTAGGAGAGGTATTAGGCGCTATAAACCTTATTAATAAAGTAAGAGAAGAATATGAAAATTACCCAATTTTCCTCACAGTTACAAATTATTCTGCACTTAATTTAGTTAAAGAAAAATATCCATATATAAACGTTAGAATATCCCCCTTTGATTTTAGCTGGCTAATTTCGAAGCTTTGCAAAATACTTGATGTACCAAATATGATTATTGTTGAAGCAGAATACTGGCCAAACCTAATAAATATTTTTTCTGAAAATGGAAAGGTATTCCATATAAGCACCAGGTTTAGCAAAAAAGCCCTTTATAAATACAAAAAATTTGACTTTTTATTTAAATATATGTTCGAAAGAGTTACTGCATTTTTTGCAAAAACTAAGGAAGATAAGGATAATCTAATTGAATATGGAATAAATGAAAGCAAGGTTTTTATTATTGGAGATATCAAAGCATATCAAAATTCTGATCGCTTTTATTCAGAAGAGAGTATATTCGATCTGGTAGCAGGAAGCACTCATAAAGGAGAGGAATCCATTTTGATTAACTTATATTTTAAGTTTAATAAAAATATTTCAATTGCAATTGCCCCAAGACACCTCTCGAGATTAAATGAAATAATATCTGAATTAGAAAAGGTTAATATTGATTTTCTACTATGGTCAAGGGATAAGGATTTTATAAAAAAGAGAAATAAGAGTCCTAAACCAATTATCTTAATAGATACAATGGGTGAACTTTCTAGCATTTATGCTCTTGGCAAGATCGGATTCGTAGGAGGCACACTTGAAAAAATTGGCGGGCATAATTTGTTTGAACCTGCAATATGTGCAAGACCTGTGCTTTTTGGAAAATATTACCAAAGACAGTCATTTATGGCAGATTCGTTATTAAGTGAAGATAAAGAAAGTTCAAACAACAAATATAAAGGTGCTTACGTAATTGAAAATCTAGATCAATTTTATGATATAGTAATTTACCTACTTAAAGATAACAACTGGTTTGAAGAGGGCAAGGTGGCAAGAAAAAAATTTGAATATGCATCAGGTTCTCTCAATAGAACTTATAATCTCTTGAAAGACGAATTCAATGTATTTGTATGAAAAAATTTCCTCTTATTGGATTAATTGTGTTAAAAGTAAAAAAAATAAAATATTTTTATCTTTTCTTTCTTTTCTAAGTTATATTTATAAGGCTATTGTTTTAAAAAGAAGAGATAAGATTTTGAAACTACCAAAGAAAAAATTTGATTTGAAAGTTGTCGGAATTGGAAATATAGTTCTTGGAGGAACAGGGAAGACACCTTTGGTAATCTGGTTTGCAAAGAAGAATCTAGAAAAAAATATACGAGTAGGAATAGTTTTTAGAGGTTATGCTGGAAAGGCAAGAGGCACATTAATAGTAAGTAATGGCGAAAATATTTTATCTACCCCTTACGTTGCTGGAGATGAAGCGTATCTAGTTGCAAAAAAGTTAACAAACGCGATAGTTATTGTAGATAAAATTAAAGAAAGAGCAATAGAGTTTCTTCAAAGTGAATACAATTGTGATCTTGTAATATTAGACGATTCCTTTCAATACTGGAGTATAAAGAAGGATTTAGACATTGTAACTATTGATGCAATTGATCCATGGGGACTAGGTTATATATTTCCAAGAGGTTTTTTAAGGGAGCCAAAGGAGTCTATAGCTAGAGCTAATGTAGTAGTAATATCTAGATTTGATCTTATAGAAAACAAAAATTTGCTTAAATTGATAGAGGAAGTAAAAAGCATAAATCCTAATTCTAAAATATTACTGATGAGATATATTCCTAAAAAACTTACAGATGCGTCATTATACAAAGAATATAATTTAAACATTTTAAATGGTAAAAGAGTCTTTGCCTTTTGCGGCATTGGAAATCCTGATAGTTTTTTTCTGACGTGTAAAAATTTAGGAATAAATGTAGTGGGTTCTATGTCATTTCCAGATCATATAAGATATAACCAGCAAGACTTATTAAAATTATATACTAAATCAAAAGCGCTTAATGTTGATGTTTTTTTAACCACAGAAAAGGATATAGTAAAGTTTAATTTTTTAAAAAACGTAAATTTTTCACTATATGCACTATCAATTGAAGCTGAAATTTTTTCAGAAGGTGAGAATGTTGGGTAAAATTTTAGGAGTAATTCCTTCAAGATTAGGATCTACAAGGTTACCGGAAAAACCTTTAATAAGGATCTTAAACAAACCAATGATCCAGTGGGTATACGAAGGAGCATCTAAAAGCAAACTGTTATCTAATTTAATTATTGCTACTGATTCAGAAGTTTTAATTGAAATCGCATCTACCTTTGGAGCTGAAGCCATTTTGACATCAAAATCATGTACAAGCGGTACAGACAGAGTAGCTGAAGTTGCAAGAATGTTGACTGACTATGAAATAGTAGTTAACATTCAGGGCGACGAACCAATGGTAAATGACGCTATAATCGAAGCACTTATAGAACCATTTTTAGATAGGGAAGTAAATATGACTTCTTTAATGACACCTATTAAGCCCGAAGAAGAATCTGATCCTGCAGTAGTGAAAGTAGTATGCAAAACCAATAGGGATGCTTTATATTTTTCAAGATTTGCCATACCCTTTGACAGGGATGGTGTTGGCGTATCAAGATACAAACATCTAGGTTTTTATGCGTATAAAAGAGATTTTCTTTTAAAATTTGCTAGCTTAACACCTACTCCCTTGGAAAAAGCTGAATCTTTAGAACAACTTAGGGTTCTTGAAAATGGTTTTTCTATTCGAATGAACCTGATCCCTTTTAGTACAAAAAGTGTAGATACCATTGACGATTTAATAGAGGTTGAAAGGATTTTGAAAGAACGAATTGAAAAATATTAACATCAACAGCATAAAAAAAATAGGAGTTATAGTGGGTAATCCAGGATTAGGCGATCTTTTGTTTTCTTTTCCTCTTTTCTCCAATATCAGAAAAAACTTTACAGATGCTGAAATATATTTTATTGGAAACCTTAGGAATTATACAAAGCCATTGGTTTTAAGATCTAAAAATATTGACGACATAATTTATTATGAAGAATATAAGATCCAAAGGATTCCAAACGATTTGTTTTATTTTTTTAAAAATTATAGAAAAGAAAAGTTCGACTTAATATTCGATCTTCAGAGACATTTTCTAATAACAACGCTAACTAAATTTTCTGGAGTTAGAATATTTCAAAGCTTTTCTATGAAACAGATTTTTTCAACTTTCAAAGCCGATGATTCACTAAGAAGAAAAGAACACAATGCTCTTCACCATTTAAGGCTTTTAGAACCACTAAATATAAAACCTGAATTAATTTACGAAATCAATTTATTTGAAATTGATTTCAAAAGACCAAAAATATTTCTGAAAGAAAAGAATATTGAAAAATTTGTAGCAATAGTAGCTTCATCCGGATATGAACTTAAAAATTGGTCTGAAAAAAATTATGTTCAAATAATAGACTTTTTGTTCAAAAGCTTTGGTTATAAATCTGTTTTAATTGGAACCAGTCAAGACAAAGAAGTCTTGGAAAGAATTTCAAACGCAACGAAAAATGCAATTTCAATGCCTTTTGACTTTGGCATTGAAGAAACTGCTGCACTTCTTAAACTTTCAGCATTAACTGTGGGAAACGATTCTGGACCGTTGCACCTTGCATCATTTCAAGATATTCCTGTTGTAGGACTTTACGGCTCTACCAACCCAAATCTGTGTGGTCCACTAGGTAAAAACTCTATCATATTAAGGACTACTGCTAACTGTGCACCCTGTTCGCTTTATTCGTGTCCTTATAACAAAAAATGCATAAATTTAATCAGTGTGGATGACGTAAAGGAATCTGTTTCGAAAATTCTAAAGCCATAGAACAACCTTAAATGATATAATTTTCATTATGTTTTTAATTTTTGAAAGGAGATATTATGGGCAAAAGGATTAAGTATGGTTTTATTTTGTTTCTGGTTGCACTAGTGGCTTTTTCAGCAGGTTTTACCTTAAAAAGCAATATGGCCTCAGGAAGTACCAATTGGGGGATGTTGCAGTTTGTCTACAATCTTATTGAAAACTATTACGTAGCGCCCTCCACCCTAGATCCAAATAAACTTGTTGAAGGTGCGATAAGGGGTATGGTTCAGGCAGTAGGCGATCCGTACACTAGATATGTAGATCCCGAATCCTTTGCCCAGATGAAGGACCAACTTGAAGGTTCGTTCAGTGGCATAGGCATTGAAATGGGAGTCAAAGATAAAAGTATAGTGGTTATAGCCCCAATAGAAGGAACACCGGCGTATAAAGCTGGTATAAAAGCTAACGATAGAATAGTTTCTGTAGATGGTAAACCTGTGGATGGAATGGACATAAATCAGGTTGTAAGATTAATTAGAGGACCTGCAGGGACACAGGTAAAAATAGGAGTAGAGAGAAATGGTGAGTTAAAAGAATTTAACATTACAAGAGAAACCATAGAAATTAAGAGCGTTTCATTCAGACCTCTTACTTATCAGATAGGATACTTGAGAATAAGTACTTTTAACGATAAAACATATGATGAGTTTAAAACATATCTACCAGAAATAGAAAAGATGAAAGCTTTGGTTCTTGATCTTAGAAACGATCCAGGCGGTACTGTAAAGACCTGTCTTGATATTGCAGGATATTTCGTAGGAGATAATCCAGTAGTAATAACTGTAGATAGGAATGGTAATCAAACGAAGGTTTACTCCCCTTATAAAAATTCAAAATTAGATATCCCTGTAGTAGTTCTGGTAAATGAAGGTTCAGCTAGCGCTGCCGAGATTTTGTCTGGAGCAATGAAGGATTATGGTTATACCCTGGTTGGCGAAAAAACTTTTGGTAAGGGATTGATTCAATCCGTAATACCTCTCTATGATAATAGCGCAGTTATAATAACGACTGAAAAATATTTAACTCCTTCAGGACACGATATTAACAAAATAGGCATAGAGCCTAATATTGTTGTTCCAGATCCCAAAGATTGGCAAGATATGGGGAAAAATCCTGAAAAGGATCCTCAGTTAAAAGAAGCTCTTAAAATTTTACAGGAAAAGAATGGCATTTATTAGAATTTTGACTAATATAAAAAGGGACGCTTAAGCGTCCCTTTTTATTAATCAGGACCTGAATTAATCTTCTTCCTGTTCACCTTCAAAAAAATCTTTGTCAGAAATAGTATCCATCTGCCATTGAACCTCTTTATCTTCAGCGTCAAGAGGATAAATACGTATCGAAAAATCTGGGGTAAACAATTCAAAATAAGACGTATTTGTGTTTGGATCTGTATGGATTTGTAGATATTCAAAGCTATTAACATTAAGGTAGATTCTTCCATTCATTAATACGCTGGAATTAGTAGTGTTGTTATAAACTCTAAAAACTCTTCCTTCACCTGATTTCTTTAAGCCGCTTGAGTCATACTGTTCGTATCTAACGAACAGCAGGTCAGATAAAATCCTTAACATGTCCTTTTTCTGATATATAATCCCATCATTTACAAAACATGCCACTAAGCCACTTTCAACTCTTTTTTGCACCTTTCACCTCATTAATTTTAAATTAACTTATATTATATTTTATCATCTTTATATACTTGTGGCTAAGTGCAAAAGATAAGTTTGATGCTCAGATTTTTTCATCTCATCTTGATTTTAGAAATTCTATGATTTCATTAATGTCTGGCACTTCTTTTATTGGATATACTTTTTTAAATATTACTTTGTGAGATTCGTCAAGCAGTATGTTTACCCTACCTGAAAATCCAAAATCACCCAAAAATACATCGTAAAGCTGAGCTAATCCGCCATGTGGCCAAAAATCAGCCAATAGAGGGGTTTTTTTTATTCCAATTATATCTGCCCAAGCCTTTTTGCAAGGAACAGAATCCACACTGATTCCCAAACAAACCGTGTTTAAAGATTTGAAAGTTTCAAAATTTGCTTCAAGTGATTTCATCTGTTCTTCGCATACGGGTGTAAATGCAAGAGGGTGAAAGGACAAGAGTACGTTTTTGCCCTTTAAAGATTCAAGGGATACTACACTATCATTTTGATCCTTTAGAGAAAAGTCCTTTGCCTGTGAGCCTATAGATAACATTTTTTACCTCCAGGAGTGAATTTGTATCTAATCTAATTATAGTCTAAAATTCTTGAAAATGATATTAAATTCCAAAAAATTATACTCTCAGACTATTTCTGAAATACAAAAAGCATCCCACAGAAAAGATCTGTGCACTTACCGAGAAGATTACAAGATATATTGGCGCGATGCCGTACAAAATTCCACAGGCAAAGCTGCCAACGAACCAGAATATGCCTAACAGTGTGTTAAATATGCCAAATGCGCTGCCTCTTTTATTTATGGGGACTATATTTGCCACTGCAGCTCTTATGATAGACTCAAGCGCACCAAGTCCTATCCCCCAGCAAGTCATTCCAACTATTATTAGGTAGATCGAGCTACTCAGAAATATAAGGGGATTTGCAAATATAGATATTATTATTGCAAATAGAAGTGCAATGAAGCCGTTTTTATCAAACAATTTGCCAAATACAAGAGCGCTTGCACCATCTACCCCCATTGCAAAGGCATAAAGTATGGGTATCATAGGTTGGGCTATTAACTTTGTTTTTTCAAGATGAAAGGCTATCAAGACAAAGTCTAAGAATCCCACTGCGAAGCCTAATACACAAAGGGAGTATATCCAAAAAAGTTTTGGCAGGCCCTTTGAGTCGAGCTCGATTAACTGAACTTCTAATTTTGACGGAACTGGGTATAGAAATCTTGAAAAAAACAATACTCCGATAGCACAACTTGCTGGGATTATAAGAAGAAAGAAGGCATATCTAAAATTATTTTCTCCTAAAATAAATAGAACTATCGCTACAAAGATAGGGCCACTGACAGCCCCTAATTGATCAAGGAACTCATGAATCCCAAAACCCCATCCACGCCCGACAGATTTTGTAGCGAATGATATCATTGCATCCCTTGGTGGCACTCTGATGCCCTTTCCTATTCTTTCTAACATCATTGGCAATATTGCCCATTGCCAATTTGGGAAAAGAGCTATAAGAGGTACTGACAAGAGATTTACAAGATATCCAAAAATGGTTAGCGACCAATATTTTTTAGTTTTATCAGCAAGTCTTCCTGAAAAAAATCTTATAGCATACCCCAAAAGCTCGCCCAGTCCGCCAATGAACCCTACCAGTGCTGCGTTTGCCCCTAAGATCTCAAGGTATTGTCCTGAGATAGATCTAGCGCCCTCGTATGTCATATCTGAAAATAGGCTTACCACTCCTATGAGGACTATAAATATCATAGACTTTTTCTTTAAGTCATTCACTAAAAACCTCACCAAATTCTACTATTTATTTTTTATTTATTAAANTAAAGACATCTTCTAAAAAGATTCTATTATATTTAAAACACTTCCGTAGAGCGATGAATCGTCTCCGAGTGAGCTTTTTACTATCTTTATTTTATTTATAGGAGCCATTTTTATGTGGGTTGTCGCAAAATTTCTAATTTCATCTATTATATAGTCTTGATTTGTAAGGCCTCCGCCTAATACTACGCACTCAGGAGAAAGTATTGTGATGACGTTACTGATTCCAACTCCCAGATATGTGATGGCTTTGTTAAGAATTTTCCAGGAAATATCGTCGCCCTGGCTGGATGCATAAAAAACATCTTGTGCTCTTAATACTCCATTTTTTTTGTAAATTTCGTAAAGAATGCCAGATTTTCTAACTAAGGCTTTCGAGAGGGCATCTCTTGAGATGGCATAACCTGAAGAAATTGCCTCCAGACACCCTTTGCTCCCACATCTACACTTTGGTCCGTTTAGGAGGACTATCTGGTGTCCAAATTCTCCTGCGCTATCCTCGAAACCTCTGTAAATCTTTCCATTTATTATTATTCCTCCGCCTATTCCAGTAGAAAGCGTAAAATAAACTATGTTATTATAACCCTTTCCTGAGCCAATTTTATATTCTGCAAGGGCGGCTGCGTTTGCGTCGTTTTCCAGACACACATAGGTACCAAATCTATTTCTAAAGAACTCGCTGACTTTTACCTCGCCCCATCCGGGTAAATTTGGTGGATTTTTTACTATGCCTTTCTGTGTATCGCAAGGACCTGGAGCTGAAATGCCAATCGCAAAATTTAGATTAGGAATTTTTAAATTTTGTATTTTACCAGAAATTTCTTCTAACAATTTTTCAGGATTTTTTTCATAAAGACCTGTCTCTATGACTAATTTCTCATCTAATTTCAAATTCTTTAAAAAGCGTCCAATTCTTGTTCTGGTTCCGCCTATATCTATNCCGATATAATAATCAAATTGAAGTTTGTCTGTCATAATAGAAGATATTATATNATATTAAATGAAAAGTAGAAAATTAAAAGTGTAGAAAGTTGTTCAGTGCCTTTATAGTAAGTCAAGCATCCTGCTTGGTAGCTTTTAAGAGCAAAAAAGCAAGGCACCCCGAGCAAGATGCTCGTGTTACTATAAGATGCTCAGTGTACTTTAAGAGCGCACTGTACTACTACTATATGTAACTATAAATAAAGAGGTGATTTTTATGATAGACTTTTACAAATTTGGATATATAAAAATAAATGGTCTGGAATATACAAAAGACTTAATATTTACAAAGGATGAAANACTACTTTATCCGTGGTGGAGGAAAGAGGGTCATATCTTTTCACTTAACGATATTGAAAATATACTAAACAAAATAGAAAATATTACGGATGTGGTATGCGGAATAGGCGCATATGGAATGGTTAAAGTTGAAGACGATATTGTCAGATATTTTAAAGATGCAAAAAAGGAATTTTTTATATATGACACAAAGAAAGCTGCCGATAAATTTAATGAACTTGTTAAAAATGGGAGAGCGCCTTTGGCACTATTTCATCTTACCTGTTGATATTGCTAGCAGATCTGGTATACTACAAAATATAGCGTAGTAAGGGAGACAATGATGGATAAAAGAGGGGTAACTCTTATAGAGATCTTGGTCGTTTCTGTTTTTTTGCTATTTGCCCTCGTTGTCCTTGCCTGGGGTTTATCCTCATCCTTGAAGGCATCAACAAACAACTATATTTTAAATCANGCAAATATACTTGCTGACTCTCAGATGGAGAGCTTAAGGGCTCTTCCTCTAGGAAGCTCTGTAAATATTCAGAATTCAAATGATTGTGTTAATAATGGGACTATATGCTTTAATTTAGCCGCTACAAGATCAAAAGATCCCAATTCTAATTGTGATTTGTTAAACGTTACTGTCAGCGATACTGCAAATCCAGCAAGGTTTAAAAGTATAAATTTGCAATCTGAGGCTTGCCAATGATAAAAAAGTTCGGTTTTACTCTTACTGAGCTTTTGGTGGTTATTGTAATAGCTTCTTTGATAGCTATGGCTGTTATCTATGCCATTTCAGGTGGAAGCAAAGTATTTGTTAAAAATCAGGAGACAGACAATATATCTGTTAGCGTTCCAAATATCCTTTATAGTATGTCAAGAGAGATCAGAGAAGCTGGATATATAAACCTTCAAATATCGCCAGGTGCTATCGTGAATCCAAACCTAATTTGTACTCAGGGTGCATCTGGCAGTATATCGTTTAATCTTGATATACCTACTTCAAGTAATCCTGATGGAACTGGTATATATAGTGTAGTAAAATATCAACTACAAAATGGAAATCTTTCAAGGTGTGTGAATAATACAAATTGTTCAGTTCTTAATCCCCCAAATGTTGTTTTTACAAGTTTTTCCCCTATGTCAGGTACAGTAGATGCAAGTGCTAACTTTCTCCCAAACCAGAGAGATCCTGCTGGAAATTATAATGTAGTTCAAGTTTCTATAACTGCAAAATCTTCAAATAGCAATAACACTTATACTTTTACAAAGGTGGTGAAGCTCAGAAATGTTCAGTAAATGGTTTTCTGATAAGAGTGGATTCGCTTTGCCAATTGCCATTGGAGCTTTGGTGTTTTTCATAATAATAATCGGTGTATGGGCAGCTTTGAATCTCTCCTTGTTCAAAACTTCCTCCGCGCAGACTTCGTCTATCCAAGCTCTCTCTGCATGCGAAGAAGGAATATCTTATGCTATGGAAAAGAATTTATCTGTAGGTAATTACCAGTATACTTCACAAGAAGGGCTTAACGTAAGCATAAATGTGACAAATCCGGCTACTACTTCAAATTATATTACAAAAGTAATAACAGCATCTGTAAACGCTCCACAAAAAAGAACTGTAAAAGTTTACCTTGGTAATGTGATTCCTGGAGCAGTCATTGCAAATGGGAATATAAATATGAACAGTAATTCAACTATTACTACAAATAATCCGAGCATCCCTGGCGCGTTGCTTAGCGGGACATTGTCGAAAGATGCAAATTCGCTTGTTATAGGTCCTGCTCAACATCTTTCAGATTTTACACCTTATAAAAACGCTATTACTCAAGTAGTTAGGAATATGATGCCGAGCGTTCCTCCTGTGCCTACAAACTATACCACACTTTCTAACCCTACTTGTGGTAGTACATTGACTGGAAATTATGTTTTGATAGATGGTAGTCTCAACAATCATTGTAACCTTACGATAAACGGTAACCTTGTCGTAAACTCTTCGAATTTTTCAGTTAATACCAACAGTTCTCTTACTGTGAANGGAAATATGTGGTCAAATACACTTAACATAAATTCAAATGCCAATTTAATAGTTAATAAGAACTTGTATGCAAACGGCAGTGTAACAGATAATTCAAATTCACAGATTAGTATTGGAAATAATCTTATTTTAACAGGCAACGGTTCAGCTCTGATTTTAAATAGCAATTCTGATACAATTTCAGGAAGCATTATTGCAACCGGAAATAATACTTCTGTAACTTTCAACAGTAACTCTACAGTTAACGGTAATATTATAATTTCTGACGGTAATCTGGATATAAATTCTAATGTAAATGGCTTGAGCGGTTTGATTTACGTTGGTGATAGCTCTGGCTCATCTTCCTCAGGAAATATAACTATTAATAGCAATAATACTATAAATGGGCTTGTATACGCTGCAGGTTCTGCTCAAATAGGAGAAACAACCGTACAAATGAATTCTAATTCGAATATAAACGGCGCTTTGCTGGTAGAAAGCGGAAATTTGCAAGTAAATGCGGGTAGTGAAATAGTATATAATCCTGCCAATTTTAGCAATATAACTAATCTTTTGTCAAACTATCTAAGTGCACCTATCATAACTGGATCATGGCATGAGCCAGGATCTTAGTTTTTATCTAAAGTATACCAGGATCTGATTTTTTTTTGGTACAATTTCGAGTATGATTACAAATATTGAATAAGGGGTTTTTTATGATATTTAGTATAANAAANAATAAAAGGGGTTTTACCCTAATAGAGCTNNTGGTGGCGGCTGTGCTTCTTACTTTCGGTCTTATGACGCTGGCTATGTCTTTGTTTGGCTCCATAAGAGCCCAGGAAGCAGCAGCCCAGCAGACAAATGCCCAGGGTCTGGTAGATCAAAGGTTAGCTCAGTTATCTGCTATAGCAAATCTTCAAAATAGCTCTGATGTTTCGGTAGGTTGGAATACACTTTTAGCTCAAGATGGCGTGAGTGAACAAGTGACAATAAATCATTCTTTAACTGGAACAAGACTTACAACTGTTCAGGATATTAATNNGGGAACTCAGTACGAATATGCAAATGTGACGGTAACGGTTAGCTGGGATTGTGGGAAGCCTAATAAAGCTTTGTGTCAGGTTACAGGAACTCAACACATTGATAAACCGCAGGCAGTCTCTCCATGAAGAACAGATCTGGTTTTACGCTTATTGAATTATTGGTAACGATGACAATTCTTGTTATAATTACTGCAGGTGTAACTGTACTCCTTATCAATGCAAATAATACGCTTATTTCNGCTCAGAACAGAAACATTACAAGTTCTGCTATTTCTAGTGTGCAGACCCTTATGACGAAGGACCTTACTCTGGCTGGCAGAGGCGTAAATCTGGATGTTGGGCAAAGTATGGCAAACGCTACTACATTTGTTCCTGTTCAAACACCAGGCGGTATAATCAGGTTTAAGACAGCATGTGTTTATTATAATAGTTCAAATCCATATAATACTTCGTATCAAATTGGAGTGGATCCAAATAATCCTATATATGACGTTTCTTGCACAGCAAATGATCTTGCGCCCAGAAAAGAGATAGAATATACCTTAGAAAACAATTCGGATGGTTCCAAGAGCCTTCANAGGATTGTTACCTTTTATNAGTCAGACTGGTCTACTGTGGTAGGTAGTCCAATTGATAATACTGTGACGCCAAAAAATGTAAACGTAATAAGTGTGGTGCCTACTTGTTATAACTATTGTAGTAATTTGACCTGTTCTTCCATAGTGAACCCTCCAAATGTTGTCGCTTGTTCTATAAATAGCACAAATCCAGTAGATCTGAGTAAAAACGTGCAAAGCATTCAGATAGCTATCACTCTGGAAGCAGATACCAATGTAAATCCCTCGCTAAGAGGTAGACAAACGGGGACTTTTCAGGTTACTCCAATTTTTCTTACAAGGGGGAATTAGATGTGAATAAGAATGGTTCTGCACTNATAATTGTCTTGATAATTATGACCCTGATATTAACTATATCTGTAGCTATAGCTGCTTTGGGGATAAATCCCTTGAGATTTGTGGCACAAAATGCTTTATACGACCAGGCTGTTTATGCTGCACAGGATTTTTCAAGTNAATATATAAACGCTATAAAGCAGCAATTTGTAGCAAATCAGGGAACGCCTCCAGATCCAAATCAGTTAGGAATGGCTACCAGTCAGCAATATAATACAGGAAATAGCAATATAGAAGTGGATATGACCAGTGCTGATTATACATTTTACCCCGATCAAAATAACTGGACAGATTGTCACTACGATCTCACTTTTGTTGCCAAGGATTTAAACAGCCAAAAAAATGTTTTGCGCTACATCGTTNACTTTGACATAAATAACTCTCCACCAAACGCAGCTCTTTTAACCAACAAGGATTATAACTCGGGTGGCACTGCAGGAGGTAACTGGTGGTTGGGAGGCTTTAGTAGGGTCGTTGGCCCATATTATACCAATGATAGCATAGGTATTGCCAACTGGCAAAATGCAAACGCTAATACAAATCCTCCAACTGCTCCTATGTTTGATGCGCTAAATAGATTCGTGCCTAATGCTCCTGCTCTGCCAGATCTGAGGGTAGGAGGCTCAATCATATGGTACGGTAATAGTCAACCTAGTAGTAATTCTGATTGGAAAAAGATNGCCTATCAGGGAAGTGCGGGCGTTCAGCAAAACTATCCAAAATATTCTTTTACCCAAAATGTTTTGGGCAGGGGGGTAAACCTACTGCCTTCAGAAGCGAAGGGACAAAATACGCTAACTGGTAGTAACAACAGCTTTGTTGCTTTTAACAAGGGATTTAGTTCTATTGTGGGGGGCAATTATTATTCTCTATACATAAACCCAAGTGCAATAAACAACAATTATTCTGTAGATAAATTTGAGTTTTCCAGCATGAGGATGAACTTTAAAGATAATGGAGGAAGGCCAAAATATGCATCAGTTTATAGGATTACTCTGACTGCAAGTTCAAATTCACATTATAGGATATGGCTGATAGATATACCAAGGGCAAGTGGTTCTACTGCTACTGACACTGAGCTATCTACAAAGATATTCTACGTCCAAAAAAGTACAGACGGTATTACTTGGGTTCGCTCGAGCGATCCTCCTTTTAACAATATCACTTCTTGTCCTCCTACAAGCGACCAGTGTAATCCTTATATAGTTACTGATCATACAGATTTTAATCTTATATACATAAATGGACATGTTCAGGAGATGCAAACGAGCACTTTGCCATCAGGCGATTACAATTCTTCAAGCGATTTGTACAAGGCGCTAACACTCTCAGGCCACGGGAGCGGTTCAAGCGAAGATTTAGCAGATGTTGTTGCAGGAAGACCCCCTGCCAATCCTATGGATCCAGCGAATCCCTGGCAATGGTATGTATCGGGCAGGCTTACTGTGGGAGCTCGTGGGGATATTGTAATAGGAGATGGTAGGACTGCTTATCTTAATTACAGCCTCACATACCCTGAAAGATTGGTTAATTCTGATGGGAGCTTTACGTCTTATTCTGGAACTACAGACTCGAGGTTTTTGCTAGGCCTTGTGGCAAGGAATATATTTTTAAATGTTAGTTATAATGCGAGTAAACCTCCAGCTAAGCCAGACTATGCAAATGATGGGACTAACGTTTCTGACAACCAAACTTACTCATTTGATGGTCAGATCCTAACCTTTGGTACTCAAACGGGAAATAATGATAATACTATTCAAACAGGGGTGTTTGATAACTATCATTATTATAGCAATGTAGCGACTGGCAATCCTGCAAGTACTTCAAACTATNCTT